>Ga0209208_10001905_pt1 | contig 29838 bp, 16 predicted proteins | sample S1TSphfallax_3_FD_187694 | JGI IMG/M metagenome (GOLD analysis project Ga0209208, IMG submission 187694) | Host-associated microbial communities from peat moss isolated from Minnesota, USA - S1T2_Fd - Sphagnum fallax MG (SPAdes) (version 2) | ecosystem: Host-associated > Plants > Peat moss >...
AGTGCCCGTGGCTTGTCCCAACACCCAAGGGTGTTCCCGAATGTGAACTAACCCTTTTGTGGTTGGTTTTGGATGCAGATTCAAGCTTGATAATCTAGTCCCTCTTCCTAGTCTAATCTTGGGACTTCTAGCACGCCCTTCTACCCCTTTCTAGTGTTAGAAGTCGGGAGCGCTTCCAAGTTCCATATTTTCGCAATTCAACACACTTGGACCCTCAAGTGGGTTCAACAAGGAACTTAGGAGTGCGTCAGTTAAGCTCAACAAGGAGTTGCAATTACATGGAGAGTTTTAGTGTATGTCGCAATGATAGTTCATAACTTCAAAAAATTTAGTATGCGTCGAATGGTGCGAACTAGGTAGTCTGCCATGTTATTAGGAGGTGATCGACGAATCGGACCGCGCAACTAACGATAATGTCTAATGCCAGGAATTGAAGACCATGCAAAGATGGAGGTGTTTTCAGTCTCATAACAATTTTCACAGATGGTTTCGAGTTCATCATTAGAACTGGGGTCGACTTGCAACAAAATCACTAGGGTGCGAGAGTTCGGGGAAATGCGGTAGTATCAAGCTTGAGGGGGATCGATTTTAAGATGAGCATGCACCTTTCATGATTTGGGTTTTTCATCATGAAGATGTTGTGTCAACGTTAAATCTAAAGATGACTCCGGGGTTGGCTCTTCATTCGCTTGTGCAACTTGAAGCTTGTAAAACATGGCCATACGTGACACCATAATTTCAAGGGAAAAAAGAAGAGATTTTCAACCAAATCGAATCAACAATGAATGTGCAGAAAACTTGTGACATCAAATGCGCGATCATAACTTATAGGCAAGGGAAAGCGAGGAAAGGCGTAAGTAACGGCCTAGAACCATGATAAAATAGAAGGTTAAGATCAAAGAAAAAAGAAAAAAATGAAAGGTTTGAATAAAATTCGTTGGGGGGAAAATGAGAAAGGCTAAAAGGGAACTTTCTCCTTCTCCTTCCATTCGCCTCCGAACATGAGAACCTTCTCCTTTTCTTTCCATTGACTTTTGAACATGGGGAGCTTCTCCTTCTCCTTCCATTGACCACCGAATAGGGATCCTCCTTTCTTTTTAAAAAAAAGGTGAAGTCAGGTAATTTTGGTTCTCTTAACATTATTTTCAACTCAAATATTAAGAGGTCTTGCTTCCACAACCTTCTTGGGTAGAAGGAGAATGGGTAGTCCTTGGTAGATGGGAGAAATAAGGAGAGTAAATCAGAGGGTGGTAGTAGTTTGGGAAGAATGGAAATAGGTAGGGATAATGTTGGGAACTTGAATTCCTAGAAAAACTTTACAAAACCCTCTTGGGTTTGGTAGCACAACTCCTTACTAGTTTTGTTGCAAAACTTAGGATTTGGTAAAAAGGTGCGCCTCGTAGTTAACTTTTTAAAAAACTAAAGCAAGCCGGATTTGGATAACATGTGTGTTGGAAATAATGTTTTAAATGACCAGTGGTTTGTAGCCAAGTTAAACTTCTTACCTTTGCCAAACCTTTTCGGGCTTAATAGCATAACTTACTATTAGCTTAGCTACAGAGCTTAAGATTTGGTAGAAAGTTGCGCCTTATAGTTAGCTTTCTAATGAGCTAAAACAAGCCGAATTTGAATAACATATGTGTCAAAAACAATAGTTCAAGTGACTAGTGGTCTGCAGCCAAGTTGAACTTGGTGTTGGACTTTTAACAATCAGTTTAAATGAATGACAATTTGACACAATATTCTAGGATTTGGCATGTTTGAGATTGGAAAAGGTGTCTATTAGTTCTAAATTGTAATTGTTGTAGGGGAGGGAAGCTACTTGATTTCAACTATAAACGCAATTTAACATTTAGAAATACATTTGTATTTTCCTTTCACTGGTAGCATATATATTTTCAAGTATAGTCACCGCATAGAACTGGAAATAGAGGGACAAAAAGTCGCCTCACAGTAAGCAAGACAATTTCAATTTGCTTCTTGGGCCATCCCATTGGCCTTTTGCAACTTCTTTCTTCATGGAACACTCCAACTCCAATTTAGCATTTAGTGTTGCAAAATCATGCTCTATGCTCACCTCCATCTCCTCTTTGTTTATGTGTGAGAACATACTATTCAACGACAACACATACAAATCTAAAACCATCACCACGCAAACCTTTGATTGATGTAAAAAAAAGCATGCTCATAATAGGGTAAGATTAATGAAAAACAAGCTGCCACTTTTAGATGAGAAGAAACTAATATTGTTGGATGACTAAAAAGCAACCAACAATGTTAAATGAATAAAAAACAAACATCCGAAAAGATGGGGATCAAAGTTGAAATCATCACAATTTTTTCCCCCAAAAGAACTAATTTTTTAAATATCAAATTTTTGTACTTCCAAACATACTTTTCCCAAATTAAATTTTTTTTCAGCAGGGCAGTGTTGAAGCTGCCCCGCGGGTATGGTATGCAAGACAAATAACAATAAGGCCATGAACATATAGTACAGTAGGGGTGTGACAGGTGACTTACAGATTTCCAAAGACCACCAGTTCAGACATTTCAGGGTTGAATGGCTTCTTTTTACTTGATAAGTTCCTGGGTGCATAAGTAGACATACACTTGAGAACATCAGTTTGTCTCTTCCAAATGGATAATTGGTTTACTAGATACCTGATACTTCTTACATCATATTCTGAAGACCAATCAATCTAAGCCTCCTCCTCTCACATCTGTTTTCACGGTCTTCAACCCCAACATTAATAAAAAGTATCTTGCCAGGAAGGAAGGAAGAATGTGAGTTTCTAATGATTTAGGCTTGAAGAAGACAAACAGACAACTGCATCCTGCCTGGTTCATGAACCAGTTGTTCAGTTCCAAAAGAGTTCAGATTTCAATCATTTGAGGCACATTAGCCTTGATTTAATTGAAATCATCTATTAAAGTTATCCATAAAGTCACCCTCTCTCTCACTCCCTACCCCCTCTTTTGGTGGTTTCCACAAAGTAAGGAAATTGTATTAAATCTTAGAATGAAATGCTGAAACTCAGCATTTAATGCACAAGGTTCGAGAGTAATTATAGTGGTTGTACAGGTAGGAGCAGTGAAAATATATGTGGCAGCAGTGGAGGCGCTCAGGAAAAAGGAAAGAGGGGATGAAACTCAGTTTATCACCAAAATTGGTGGAAAAACTAGTTTGGGTCCCAGTTTTTCCGTTTTGTAAACTTGCATTTGATGCCCTAGCCGAAACTCGCTGTTCTTGGCCCCTAATCGCCTGTCTTTACGGATAACTTTACTGAGTAACTAGACGTAGGTGCGTTTGGCAGGCTTGCGTTTATTACCAGATCCCAGTTACAAAGCAGGGGACTATTCATTCAATCAAGATATATTTTGTGTTGCCATTTTTTCTTCCTCCCCCACAAAATTTGGAAGGCTGTAATTTTTGGGGGTGGCTAATTCTCATTTATTTTGTGAAAAAATTCCTCACTTTTCTTAATATTAAAAAGAAATACACTTAGGGAACAAGGTTACCCTCACCTCTTTATTGACTCTGCCCAAAGCAAAGAGACTTGGGATAAGTGTAGGAGTTTGTTGTATTTTGGTTTCCTATTGGAGCCAATCTGTGAGTGATAGCTGGAAACCTATATGTACTCCATAACCTGCATTTTGTGTATAAAATTCATCTTGTATTCAAATCACCTAACCATGTTATACGGTTTCATGAATTCTTATGATTTTGTTTGAACTTGATGTAAACCCTTGTTTTAAACCTCGGAAGGGCAAAACCCAACCCATGTACTGAACAGCCATAATGTTGTGAATTTGGAAAACGTAACAGCCAAGTTAAGCATAGAAAAGATTGCCTATTATCTGGCTTATGTGAAGAAGCAACACCCACCAGTGCACCATCCACTGAAAACCTGCTGACTCAGTTGTGGATGAACCACAAGTCAATTACCATGGTTCCACCATGGTAACCTCTCTTACAGACCCCCTTACTTCCACCTCACACTACCTAGGTAACTAGCTATGTACATTATTGGTAAGTATCATAGATAAGTAGGTATGGAATGCAAAGTCCTTATGTAGTTAGGGGTGTAGGTGAGGAACCTGGTGGTGACAAGGTAGGTAAGTACATGTGCATGGCATTCCCACTAGTGGTGCCCATTGCTCGATATTTTGGGCTCTCTGTTGTTCCACACTACCATTGACAATCAAACTGAAATAGGGTTGGAATATTAATATACTATAATTTGTTTCTTAAATCTTACAATATCAAATTTTTTTTTTGACCACATAGATTTTTCATGAAATCATTTCCACTTTCATTAATTCTATAATATGAAAATTTCAATCTTCACCCCTTAAAAACATATAAAAAAGTTGTGTATCAATTACAGAAAGAAAGTCATGAAACCATATCAACCTCAAAGAGAAGATTTTAAGAAGATTATTTTTTTATTCAATGTGATGCAACCTAAATTGAAATCAAATATGTGATTTGAATCCTATGACATGAGAACAAAATTTCATAATCATATAGATTTTCCGTGAAATGGGTTTCCACTTCCATTAATTCCCACTAGTGGTCCCATTGCTTAGTAATGTTTTTGAAAGCCCTTGATCCTTCATTCCTCAATCCTTCATTCCTTTGCATATTGATTAATGTCTTTCTTGAAATTTCCATCTTCCATGTCTTTGATTTCTATCATCAGTTTTGTTAGATATCAACTTTCTCAAAATATTAAGTTTTCCAAGTCTCCATTCATCCCATTATCCTTCCCGATTCTCAACATTTCCATACATTATCCAATGTTTATTTTTTTCAAATCGATTATTATATAAAACAAGACATTTGAAAATATAGCTAATATCTTCTTTATGAATAACTTTAGATTTTTATCAATGGTGAAAATGATCATATTCATAAATAGACAAGGTAGATAATAATTTGGTAGCAAAACGATATGCCGCGAACATGGCCGGTTATCCAGAAAATACAAAGAGTGGCACACCCTACCCCCCCCCCTGAAGGTCTTGAGGCATGGCTCTTGGATTGGCATTCATCCACTGACTTGAGTAATGGTCATCCCTGTGATGGAGCAGGAGCAAAGGCTAACTTTATGGCTCAGAAATGTTCCCCAGGGGACTGGTTTACAAAAACATTTGGAGTTCTTCCATGAAATCACCCAATCTTTAAAAAAATCTCACTTCATCCATGTTGTAGCATTGGAGTAGCACCAAATATACTTACTTGGTTGCCATGTTCCAAAACAACAAGATCCTTTTTATTTGTGCACCATCAGTAACTTGAGATTGTTAATCCCATTATATTCATCACAAAATGAACCTATCTTTCTGGATTTTTCAACCCCTTGTCCTCCTTTGCACAGGGGTATTATTTGGTTGTGCTTTATATAACAACCATGTTTCATCTAGGTGCCCTCATAATAAAAAGAGCCAGTTAGTTCAAGGTCTGCATGTTTTTTAAGGATTGGGTGTTATCTCATTTGAATGTGATTGAACCATGTTTTCGCAAAGGTTCAAAACAAGATGATAATGCCCATTTCAAAAGACTTAATCCACATGTGCTGATCCATGAATTTTCAAAAAAATGTAATTATTTATGCTTAAGATTGATTATTTGTATAAATAGTAGTTACACATACAAAGTGAAATTGTGATTGGGTGGTACCACTAGGAACCACTTAAGGAATTTTTAAAAAAATGGTTAGGAAATATTTGGTAATTTAAAAATATATACTTTAAAAAATAAAATTGATAGGCATTGCAAACATATATTATTTAACAAGCCTTAGAACTAGCAATCAAAGTTGATTTTTTAAAAAATAAAATTTAATTCCTTATTTATGAAACTTTGATGAGTACTTTTTTGATGTTCAACCGTAATCCAAAATGTAATGTACACATTTTAACATTGTTAATGGATTTTTTTTTAGACATATGTCATGGGCATCTTTTTCAACAAGAAATTCAATTATACAAGGTTGTAAAGGATTCTTTTGTGGTTCCTATTTTCAATGTTTGTTCTTGACATTTTTCAAACTTTTTGATATAGGAAATGCATAAGAATATCAAAACATGTCCAAATTTTGACTAGAAAACTCATGATGTGCATAATGTAAGAATATTGAAAAAATAAATAAAATATTGTACCACAAAAACACATAAAGTTAAGGCAGTCCAAGAAAATGAGAATGTGGTGATCCTTGTGGTACCATCCAATCATATTTTCACTCATTAGGGTCCCCAAGACATTTAGTCATAAATATTGTTTTACAACATTTGATATATTTTTGGTCAAAATGCACTCTTCAACATTGGAATTAGTCTTGTGAATTTCAAGAACATTTGATTAGCTTGGAGCTTGGGTTAATCAATTTTATAAAAGAAGTGATAAATGATGGAGTTTCAAAATCTATGGATATATTTATAACAACTTGCCACTCATCATAGAGTATGAAAAAATAAAATTATATTTCAAAAATGGGGTTGTAGGTGATATTTTTGCATGAAATTTTGGGTGATGAATGATATAATTGATACGAACCAACAAATTCCATTAATATTGACAAGTTTTAAGAAAATTCTTACTACATTTCATTCACCAAACAATATTTTTTCTTACCCATAAGCCACAAATGTATTATGATTTTAATTTTCTTTTTATAAACCACCTTGAAATGAAAAAACACGTGTATGAATTTGGCGTTGTGTTTTTTTCCCATTTAACTTATGTTTATCAATGTGGCATGAAACCAAAAGCATAGACATCCTAGCATCACAAAACACCTCTAAATTATATGTGATAAATGATGTATACATTATAACACCATTTTAGATCTTGATTACTCAATAATTAATAAAGTGATTGTAAATCACTTTACTTTTTGATAATTTGATTGGGATGGAACCATTTTAAATGTTTGTAAGTAAAATTGTATCACTATAAGAAATCTTAGCCATTTTGACATATGTTTGTGATTATTGATGTAACTAATGTTCAAATCAATTAATTTTGCAATTGCAATTGTTATAATCCTACATTTCCCCTAGTCACAAACATTTCATGTGCAATTTATAGGTGCAAATGTGATTATTTGCTACGATTGTTATGCATTTTGGATGGAAAGGTGGATAAGAAATGAATTCATGTAAACTATTGTTGATCCCATCCAACGACAGATGATAAACAAATTGTTTTTACAATTAATATATGTGTGTAAACTGGATGTATGGAACCATTCATGTCAAGAATTAAATTTTTTAATGGTAAAGTATTCTTAAAAGGGTCTGAACCAATGTGTTTACTCTAGATAAAAAACAATAATTTATTTGAGGTATTTGGCCAAAGAATGTTTTTCATAAAAACAAAATTTTGAATGAAATATTTTGCAACTTATTATTAAATAAAAATTTCAATATATCACATTTTTTTGTTAATCATTTTTCAGTAAATATGAATTTTCAAAAGGGTACAAAATTTTCTAGATTCACCCAAATTTGTAATTGGGGTTTGTGGTTAAATTTTAGTTGCAGCAATAATTTGTGACTAAAATCTCCTTAGTCACCTAAAACAAGTTGCAAGTGATCATTAGTCGCAAATGACATGACATCATGATGGCATCATCACTGTATGAATGAATTTGAACATGTATGTATACGATCTCATCCACCATATATCTACCACAATTATACGAGCATTTGCGATTACCATGCAACTATTTTGTTAGCATTCAAAATGACACCACATGTTGATCCCTACATGTTACACAAGACAACTATTGAACTATAAGTTATTTTCAAATTTTCAAAATTAATAAATAAACTAGACTTAATCCAAGTCATTGGTTTTTAAATTTAGATTATTTCAATTGTATGGCCAAGAGTTCCCACATTTTAGGGTGATTTTCTAATGGGATAATGCCACATGGAACATTAATAATATTTGATTATTTTTAATAAAAATTACAGATATATTTCAAGCATCCAACAAATGATGTTTTTGATTTGCACATGTGGCACTTCATTTTGGTGGCATGTGGCAATTAGTGAATAGTGCAAATGATTTACCTACCTATATACTTAGTTTAAATACTTACCTACCTACCTACCTACCTATGCTAAATATTTATTTAAATAAGGAGGTAAGTAAGTAGGTAGGTTAGTTAGGATAGTGATAAGTTAGGGGGTAAAAGTACATAAGTATTGTTATTTAATTTTGGGTTAAATCTTTGCTGATTGGTTCATCTTATATGGCCCATGTTTTTTTAATATGAAAATGTAAAAGTAAACATCTTATTTATATAATTTTCAAAATGAGAATGCAAGAGAAAACATATGGGGTAAATTTTGAAGTTGCAAATTAGTTTACCACTAGAAAGTTTAGTTGCAACCTACTTGCAAGAAAAAGGTTTATCCCATATCCTTCATTTTTATTTTTGCCTTTGCAAATCATGTAATTAACTATGTAAGTGAATAACTAATAGTTACCTAATTATTTAACTAACACATAGACTACGCAATTCATTAATTAACTAATAAAATAGTTAACTAATTAGTTAATTAAAAACCTAGATAGTTGACCTAGATGATTCTAACATTGTAAAAACTCTCATAGTGATTCTTTTGAAGCCTTTCTACTACGATTTAACATTATTGCATAGAATAACTTCCACACCTATTTGCACCTAAGTAACACACAATCTAGTATTGAAAACAACACATAAAAAATGAGGGTATATTTCTTGTTTTTTGCACAACTATAAAATATATAAATATTAGATCAACATAATAGTTTATTACCATTATTCTAACCTTTATTTAGGTTTGATCTGCACACACCCACATACATTGTAAAGTTATTGGAATATGTTACAATAGTTTAGTACCGCTATTTCAACCTTATTCACATATGATCTATTCTATCACACACACATTAGAGTAGTCTAGTAGCACTATTGTAATCCTTCAAACCTAAATACTACAAACATTATACCAAATCAACATACAAAAACAATATTATTTTCATGAACTTACACCAACAATAGAGCCACACCTCCACATGACTTGAAATCAACTCCTTAAATAGGTCTCACCTACTTCCTACCCAAGTGGCAACCACAACAAGTTTAAATCCACTAATTTTTCCTTTGAATTTTCTACCTTGTAGATTTTTTTTACCTACCTTTTATTTAACTAAGGAAGGTAGTTGAGCAAATCAACCAAGTTCTTACTTTTAAGCCACCTAATATTCTTATAGAACACTTCCTAAAGTTATGGAGGCTAAAAGTCAATTAAAACTCTTAAAGCAATGGAAATAGTATTTTCAATCACTCCCACCTATTTCTAGTAATTCTAAATCACCAAACTTTAACAAATAGTAAAAACCACAACTTCTAATCTAGTAATTATTCCTTTAACATAGGCTATGTAGGCCAGGTTAGGTAAATAGGTAGGTAAGTAATTAATCTAAATAGGTGACTAGCCTAGGTACATTATGTTACAAAAGTAGCTACATTAGGTAGGTAAATAGGGGGAAACTACAAAGAGCATAGAAAAACACTCACCAACCTAAACAACAAGCAAATACCCAAACATAAAAGTAAGGGATTACCCTAATAAACCCCCAAAGAGGGACTAACACCTAGCCAAGGGACTGAAGCCGAGGTAGATTAAGCTACAAAAGTAATTACACTATGTAGGTATTTAGGTGGGTAGGCTAGATTAATTAATAGCTCTAGGTGTAGTTAAGTAGGCTAAGTAGGTAGGTACTTAAGTTAAGTGGATTGTTAGGCTTGGTAAACTAGGTAGAAATTAAGTAGGTTAAGTGGTATAGGTAGTTGGGCTACATAGGTACATAGGTTAGGTAGGTAGGCTAGGTTACATGTATACAATTAAGTAATGTGTAAGTAGGCTAGGAAGGAAGGTAAGTAGGTTATGTAAGCTAAGTAAGTAAGCTAGAATTGGTAGCTTTAGGCTAGTTAAGCTAGGTTAAGTAAGCTAGTTTAGGTATTAACTAGGCTTTAGGTAGGCTAAGTTTGATGCATAGGTTAGTTAGGCTAGTTAAGTTAGGCTACTTAGGTAGGTTAGGAAAAAAAAAATCATAATAATAAGACAACACAAAGTATTGTTTATTGAAGCTATGGTGCAATAGTAAAGGACCCGTTGACCAAGGCCGAGGTCAAGGGTATAAATGTGGAAAGTTGGTATGGTAGATAGGGTATTTATATGCCAAGGCTAGTTCTAGGTTGCTAAGTAGGTAACTTCACATAGATTAAACCTAAGTTGCTAGCTAATCTACTTAATTTGGGGCTAGGTTTATGTTGTTAGCAAGGCTGGAAGTAGCCTTGGGTAAGCCTAAGTTACCTAGCCCAAGCTACCTACCATAGTTTTTTCTTCACCTACAAAATAGGTATGCACATGTGTCTAGTCGTACATTGGACATGTGTCATCATATGAAAATGCACGCATTCATATGTTTGGTTATAGGTGACTCATAAAAATGATAAATAATGTAGTTACAATTGGGTTGTGACTAAACTTATGGCCATCCAAGATAATGGATGAAAAACCTTGGTCAAAGGTGAAAACACACTACACTATCCATAAAATGTTGTCACAAGGCCATTTTTGCAAGATTTTGAAATTTGTAATTGGTTATGTGATTAAATAGAAATGATTAAGTTTATAAAGAACTAAACATTACAATGTTATGTATATTATAATCACATTATATGAAGTTTTTGAACATGTAATGGATTTTTGGAAAAATACCCAAATTTTTTTAACAATCCACAATCAATGAATATGGACTTCATGCACCTTCATATAACGTTTTTTTATTGAATATAAGAAGTCTTCAATGAAAGCATTGATACTATATGAAAGAAATTTTGAAAGGAATTTGATGATCAAAAAAATTTATGTATTTTGAGTTATGGTTTTTCCCCTGTTAAGTCCTTTATTTAGTTAAAGTAATAATTAGAGGTTCATATTTCAAATTTAAGTTCTCCATAAGGTAAACGAAGGTGAATTTTTAATGATAACTTGCAAAATGACTTATGTGATTCAAAATATCATGCCTTCACACTACTTCCATAATGTTAATTTAGGCAATTACGGACTTCCATATGTGCTTAAAATTGTTACACTTTAATGTGCTTTCACCTTCAAATGACATGGAGCATGTGATTGGTTGGACCCATGTAAAATCTATTGCAATTAATGTCTAAGGTGATTGGACATTGCAATAATCACATGGTATTTACAATTTAAAACCAATCACAAATTTAGGTAGTAATATACAAATTTTTATAGTGCATGTCGCCAAAAATACTATAAATATATTGTAATAATTATTAACACTATAATGTTTTTTGTTTAAAGTGAGTTGCAAACCTTAATAACCTGTTTTTTGGTGAACTAATGTAAAATTTTGCCTTGTGTTGGGGAGGCACAACCACCTTAATAGGAATTTTAAATTCCAATTTGTCACACATTATTATTAAATGAGGATTACTGACACATCCTTAAGCTCCTTGATGGACTCAACTGTGAGTCCAAAGGTGAAGACAACGGAAGGAGAAGGAGTTGGGGCATGTTCCTTGGCTTGTAACACTTTGGGGGTAGAGGGGTGTGCTGGAGCTTTGGGATGAGGATTAGGAAGATTGACAAGCAATTCAATTACTCACATGGACCTGCACCAACCAAACAACAATTTGGTTAGTGCATAGTTGGAGAACTTTTGGTGCATGGACAAACCATGGCAAACACAAATTCACAAGACTCACCACGACCCGGACTTGGGGGAAGCCACCACCTTCCCCCTTCTAGTATTCTCTATGCCTGGCCACGAGGCCAGCACCCAAATGTCATTTTGTCCCAGGACTCCCAAGTGGGAGTTTTGAAAATTTCAAAATTGGGACTCTTGCAACTTTGGAGTCCCATAACTTTGTGTGCAAACCTTTGATTGAAGTGAAATCTATAGCAAAGTTGTAGCCCTTGTTAAGAGCTTTTCAACGGTATGTGGCACGCCACTTGAATGCAAGGGAATAAGGGGGATTCTTGACTTTTAATGGTTGGAAGTCAAATTGGCAATTTGATTCCCAACCTTTCTTTTGGCCATAACTTGTGTTTTAAGTACCCAAATGGGTCATGTGAGCCCATTTTAGACATCTAAGTTCCAAAAGCTTTCCAATGATATAAGAGACTCTTCAATCCAATGGGTTTTGACTCCTATAATTGCTCTTTGAAAATTCAAGAATCCATCTGGACTCTAACTCCCAAAATGGGAGCTCACTTGGGAGTGTGAGGGTTCATTTTCTCACACTCTCCCACATTCCCGAGAACATGAAATGTGATTTCCGGGCTTCACTCTTGGCCCGCACCTTCACAAACCTTTGTCTTGGTCGTGAGCCCAAGGCAAAGGTTGTGACAATTAAGGTGCTAGTTTGCATTAGTCACATAAGAGTTTTCATTAAACTTTATTTTTTAGGGAAATTTTCAATTAATTTTCTACTATTTTGGTAATTTTTTCAAAACTTGTTGCCATTGATGTTAAAATATTTTGTGGGGTCATTACTATTCATGTTACATCACAAAAATAAGTAAAAAAATTGGACCTTAACGTGCTTTTAATTTACATTTCAACACAAAGTATACATTTCAAGGTTGCATATTCTCTTTTACATTATTTGAAAAATGTTTATCAATCCTATTTTGTGAACTATACAAACTATGGTTTCTGAGCCTAAAAGTCAATACACCTTATTTAGAACATATAAAACATGAATAAAAATAACTAAAGAAACTGATTTTATATCATGTATATAATGCATGCATCCCCTTCACACATAAAAATGAAAAACTTTTCTTGAACAAAACATGTCACATATGTAAAATACATAAATTTGGTTGTTAAAAATGTGTTTGAACCAAATGCATCTACATGTGTAATGAACAATAATTTCACCAACTCCAAGATCCTTTTTGTTTTTAAACTATCAACATGAAAACATCCTCAATTTTGAAAATGAATGGGCACATTTGATGAGCAAAAAGGAAGTTTGAATTAAAAAACACTAGTCATTAACATATTGCCCATCACTTTCTATTCATTTAATGACTAATGAAACATTTGGCAATCACAAAAAAAACATTGAGATTGAAATTCATTAACATGAAAACATTGCTATTTTTTTTTGAAAGAGAAACAAAATTAACTAGTGTTATGCTTGAACCAATGTTGTGTCTCCTTTTAAATTTGTCCAACCAACCTTGTGAGATCTTAAAGCTTTACTTATTTCTCAAGTTTGTTGGGATCATTTGCAAGTTGTATAAAAAGCGATTCATGAAAGATTATGACCTTTCTCATTAATAGATCTCATATGTCATTGCCCCATCCTAAATACGTACCTATTCAAAACATTGAAACAAAAAGAATCAATCAAAGAGATGGCTTGATTAGCATTGCATTTGAAAGCTACACATAATGCAAAGATGCAAATGGGGAAAAAATTAAATTGAAATAAAATTTGTCAAGCTAGCTTAAGATAATTAAGAATTTATCTTTTCCAAACATTTCACATTTGAAGTTTCAAATATTTGTTAAAAGTTTGTGTTCGCCTAGTACTCTTACAAACAGTTATATATTATGCACAACAAACACCCATAATTTCATCACATCAAAAATTGGAATATAAAAAATGTGCCTACTTAAACCATGTTAATAGTAGTGTTTCAAACTTTGAGAATTGTGCTTTCATGGCTCTTTTCACTTCTTTGTAGCCGCACTTGTTACATGTAACAATTTTTTCAAAACCCTTGATGATTTGAGGAATAATATTTCTTTTCAATTGGTTACAAAATCTTTGATTAAAGTCATCAGCAATACTTTGTGGGGTTCATGAAGGATGTGCCTTATGGAAGGAGAGTGCCAACAACTACGAGCATTAGTACAAGAAATAGATCCAAGAACAATATGTACCATAGAGAACTAGTGAAGTTCACAAGGACTTTGGAACCCTAAAACAACTCTTGTTATTCTTTGGTGTTTTGTCAATTTTCTTAAAAGTTAAAGTTCTCATAAGGCTCCCACTTACAAATGGCTGAATTATGGTGTGGGTCCCATCATTTTTAAGCATCTATTGTCTCTACAATATCACAAATTCAGGTTTTTGATTATTTTATTATTGGGTGTCACAGTCATATTATGGTGGACAATGCACAATTTCGTCACATAATCAAGGTTGTCATATAATAGAATGTCATAATAGCGAGGTGAGATTTAGCACGGGAATGGCCCACAAGGGACCTCAACAAAGAGTCAACAAAAGCTACCCACTTTGGGCTAATACTACTCAACTTGAGGATGTTTCCTATTGCAAATTTGACAAACCTTGTGCCCCAACTATTATCAAAATCCCTAAATGTGATCTCCTCTTTAGTACAACCTTGTTGAATTGATCTAATCACTACTCTATTCCAAGCTAATGTGGCATATTAGTCAATAGGTGAGACCAAACTATCTCTTTAACCTTTTCCTTTGACCATATGACTTGATTGAAAACCTTGTCAATCCAAATAATCTTTAGCGCCAAGTCTTGGCACACAATGCCAAATCGTTGAATACCTCCTAATAGGCCTGTAAATGTTCTTGCCAACCAAACATTGCTCCCATGTAACTTCCTTCCATGGGCCATTCTAGAAAAGGCCGGGTTCCAAGCCTGGACATCATGTTACTCACCAAAGGGCCATAACCATACTCTTTGCATTCGAAAAACCTAGAAGTCAAATGGAAGAATCACACAACCAGGAAATCGTGCACTCTATCTGATGACTCTGGGCAGTTCTCAGAAGGCGGGTGCTTTTACTGGAAGCCTCAAAATAAACGGATACCTTTTGAAGAATTAATATGTTATATTAAAATCAAAGTCTGAGATGTGTATCTGATATTCTTACAGCAAGAATCCACCTTTTAAAAAAACAATACATTTGCATCAGATCTGAATAATTCCTTCTTTTGCACCTTATGCTGTAGTGAAGGTAACTAGGACTGTTTGCCTTTACAATACTCATCCCCACTTTCTGCATGATTCTAGGTCCTGCCATAGTTTGCTTTTGCAAGGTTCTAATCCATCCTTGAGTCTGGTTAATTTAGTGAATTACATATACACAGTATATATATATATATATATTCCTTTTTGTTGTCTTGTTTTTGGTCTTATTGGTTAAAGCCTTTCCACCTTTCTGCTTGTTCAGTTTTCTTGAACATGAATTTACACACCAAATAGACGGAGCCAAAAAAAATCAGACCTTTCCTGCACAAGTTCTCAAACCAAATCTTCATAAGATGTGATGAGTGAAGACAAACATTTTATTAGTGGTGCTAGGAACAAGAATAGATCTTGAGTAGGCGATTTTGTCAGCAGGTTTTCAGTACCCAATCCTGTATGAAGAATAAGAGGATTGAATGAGAAATGGTACAATTGTCAACAAAAAAATTATACATATATCCATTGTGTAGGTTAACCTGGCATAATTATGAGGCCTGCCACTCATGTTTAGCTACTAGGTACTACAACTGCCAAAATCATCAAAGGGGACTTTCCAAATAATTCTTCACAACCACTAATTATTATAGCTGCAGACCACAAGGATCAAGTTTCTTTTTTGTAGTAAAAACAAATTGGTAAAGTGAAAGGGATTTCAAATAACTCTTCATGGACAACAGACCCAAGAAGATGAATGCACTCTTTGGCTCATTGCATACAAACACTCCCTAATACGGTAGCACATGGCAACTTACAAGTTACAACTCGGATGTTCTTTTCCCGCACATGTCCAATGCAAAGTAGCCACAGCTCTCTGTTTTACTCCACCACAATAATAGGCCAAGCCCATAAATATCTAGCAGGCTTTGAGTCTCACTACAAGCTTCATTTTACCTATTGGGCATATTGTTAAGTAGAAGGTTCAAATCTCACTGGGAAGGGTTTTTATTGTAGTGGACTTTCTTTGGTCCAGAAATGCCTCTACATTTATCATGTTGACCTTAATAATTGGAGCCACATTAGGTTAAATAAAAATGAAAAGCCAGCCACAAGAACACAGGATGACTCTTTCTGTCCCAACAAATGTTGTGGTTAACCTTCCTTTTAGGGTTATCCCCTTTCAGTAGTTTTGCCCCCTCCTATACTCACTTAATCAGGGTCTCTGGGTGCAAATTTACTCTGCCTCATGTTAAATATAGCCCCACTAAGAGGCCCCCCTTTGAGGGCCAGGGTGAACCAGCACCTAACTTACATTTGTACCTTCACCTTCTGCAGGTGAGTCCTCTTAGTGGCTCCATTAAACCTAAGAAATGTTAAATGTGGGCTTGGAGACCATGAGATTTTTTTGTGATGAATTTACACCATTTTGTGAAAAAAAATTCTGTTTTTTGAATTTTTTTTTTCAAAAATCACCACAATTGCCTGCAACATGAAGGGGCACTCAAGATTTTTGTACTTTCATATTTTGAATATTGCCAAGTTTGGCTAACTATTCTTGTGATGATTGTCTCTTGAGAAACATCATGAAATTGAAAAACAATAAATTAGAATGGGGAGTCACTAACAAGTTTAGAATTGCCTACCCCTTGATAAAATTTTCTTTTTGACAGTTTTCCTTAGTTAATAACTGCTTCGGTTAACTGGCACCTGCACTGGTACCATGGCCAAAATCCAAAAATCTATTTAAACTCCTCCTAAATATTATATATATTCCATGCATAGACTAAATCAGAGTCTCAGAGTCCAAATCTACCATTTATAGGGTTTTAATATGGCCACTAAAAGGCCTCCCTCAAGAAGGTGAAGGTACTGGTGTAGGAGCCATTCACCTAATGTTTGATGCAGCAACGCATAGGAAAAAAGAATGCAGACAGTAAGTTACATAGGTTGATTAAAACTTGGGTAGCTGCAACAAACTAATCCCAGCAAAGCGCGCCAAATTATAGGGAGGAAGCTGGAGACTGACGGTAGAGAGTTAGAACTAGAACCCACTTCCTCAAGAATCGCTTTAATGGCTGCTTCATTAGTCTGCATTTATGAAGCCAATCATCACTATTTTGGGTCTAGCTAAATCTGTCCGAATCTGTTGGGCCCCAGAAGAGTTCATGCTCTAGATGTGTGTTTTTGGCTTATAATGGGCTGGACCACACGGACTAGTAAAACCATTTTGGCGGCAGTCATGTGTTAGGATCAATCGTCATGGCTTTTAGTGGCTGCCATGATTTGCTGGTTGTCTGGCCGCACTCTCTCTATTCTTCTCTCCCCTAAGTCCTAACTTCAACTCGCCTTCTTCTCAAACAATTTCCCTACATATATCATATCCTTAAATGCCTCACCTCAATACCAGGGTGAACCAGCACCTACATTGGTACCACAGTAAGAATCAGGAAATTTTTGAGGTTGCATCTAACCATGATCAATATCCCATTCTAAGACTAAATCAAGGTCACTGAGTCCACATTTAAACATTTACTGAGTTGAACAGGGCAGCTAAAAGACCTGACTCAAGAGGGTGAAGGTACACTGTTCATCGTGCCTTTGCATTTTGAAAATCACGTTAAGAAAAGACATGATCAAATAATCTGAAACCCATCCAAAGGTAGATGAATTAAATATTGCTTGTCCGAAAGATAAATGAAAAAATAAAGTACTCATTCATGGGTTTCATATCATTATTTCCTACATAATAAGCGGTTTGGATGAACCAGCATCTACCATGGTATAATCTAAACCATGGATGATCCCACCATCATACAAACAGCAAAGGTTTTTGGATTGCTTCCGCACATTATACTGTCCCTACTATAAATTTAGTCTCTGAATCCAGATTTTACGTGGTTAAAATTTAAAACTATCTTGAAAGAGGTCTCATTCAAGAAGGTGAAGGTCCAGTGTAGGTGCTGGCTCACCCTGGCACATGACAAGCAATTTACCTTCAAACTCCAGATCAATGCTAAAAAGGCCCTGGACTTTTGCAACTCAAAATTTGCATTGAGTGAGAGAAGTTAGCCTTCAGGAGAAAGGGGCAGTTCATGGCTTGCCGAATCATTGACCTGGAATTTTATCCAAGAGGGCTTGGTTTATCAAGCTCCCTCCTCCCTAGCCACTGCAGATGAATATTACTTTGGTTGCACTGATGTGTGGATCATTGTGCAAGATCAATGCAATAGATATTTGATTGTGAGCTGTTTTCCAAGAATCGAAGAATTTGTGAGATAGACAGATACCAGCCTTCCATTGACTCCTTCCGTTACATGGGAGATGATGGTTTTTCAATCTTGTCTTTCTTTTCACTTAACCCCTAATTGTCAGGACCGAGTGAATTCACAATGAAATGCAGCCCATATTGGGTGTGTCTGACCTTTAGGGGTTAAATTGTGCATTTTTATTTTGTCATGAATTTCTCAATATTTTTTTTGTTTGACATTAGGAATAAATTTGTGGGATTGAAGCAATAAAATGAGGAGTTGGTGATATTGAAAATGAAAATTTAGTTGCTTTGATTTTGTTTAATAATTTTCAAGTTTAATCTTCTTTTTTTTGGGGGGTTCAAAGTCAGTGAATTATTTTCTTCAAGTCGGTTTAAAATTCTAGAATGTCAAAGGACAGGTTGAAATTGAAATATCCTGTCAAAGATCAGTAGAACAAATATTGTTATCAGTAGTCAAAAGTCAAAAGATCAGTAGACAAAAATATTTTGGTATTTTGGATCTTGATATTCCGAATGTGTTCTCCACAATTGATCCCTTAACCTTTGCCCAAAATTGAATTTCTGTAACCAATACAGGTGGGCTAAAGGGAAGCACTTCTATAATACTATTTTGGGATTGCAAACTTCCATTTGGCAAGTATCCAAAGTTTCAGATTTTTTTGGGTCACGGGCCAATATTAATCAAAGTGGTTCACTATATGAAAAAGAAGAAGAAACTTTGGGATGCACCTCACAACTAATTAATAGAACTAACACTTGGGCTTCATATTGTTATGCACTACTAATGACAATCAGTTGATTAATTGATGAAAAGAAAGAATCAATTTTGTGAAAAAGTTTCAATGAACAAAAATATTCAGTGACATTGCATGCAACTTGAATTAAATTGCATTGAGGTCAGATTTAATTGAATAAAATTTAAATTCAAATTCATAAATTCAATACAAAGAGATTGCATGAAATTTGAATTCAATTGAGAAATGAAATGCAAATTGACAGAGAAGATATTGAAAATCTACTTGTGAATAGGTGTTGTAAAAACAAAATAAAAAACATAAATTCAGAAAAACACCTTTCATGTTTCTTTACTGGAGACTGGATTAAACAAATTCTATTTTGGAACCATCTGATTGACAACAATGACTTATGAAACCTAAAGTTGTCTTACCTAAACAAGGTCACTAGAATTAAATATTCATATATCTCTAATTGCTTAACCTCAAAGACATCATTGTACACCATGTAAATGTGAACCAACCAAAGCTTTACTCCAAAGGAAATTAATATAATTTAAGAAGAAGAAAAAATGGAAAGATAAAAAGATAAAAGTCATAATCCATCTATTAGGGCAAAAATATCCTTGGGTGGCACCAGTAGGAATCACCTTGCTAAAAACATAAGAAAGTTAGACACAATTCAAAGAATAAAATTTCATCTATTTATACATTTGTTTATTTGATTGGATTAGGTGGGCTATGTTTTTCCCACCTATGCACTTATGAAATTTAATGAGCATTCAAAAATCTATAATATGAATTAACATTTTGAAATCCTAAATCATTTCTGATTTAATTTTGAACTTTCAAAAAATAAATGTCCTCACACTTACACATTAGATATTTTATCTTGTTTATTTAATATATGCACAAAGGAATGATCCAAACTAGTCATTAAAATAACAAAAGATGAAAATAATTATCATTTGTTTTCTTAACATCAATGCCCCTTTAGAATTTCATGATTTTGATTTTAAAACTTCATAATTAAATGAAAATTGATTCAATCAATTATTTATAAAAGACATAAAATAGGTTGGCATTTGAAATATTCTTTAAAATAACATTCAAAAAAAATTCTCAAAAAATAAATTCAAAAAAATCAGATATTAAATTTTTGATGAAATTTCTATTTCGAACTTAAGCTAAAGGAGTAGTTTTGGCCCAAGTTCAAAATTAATTAAAATATGTGCTTTGTGGAGGCCATGCACTTTACTTGCAACATAAGGTGGACCTATAATCCCCTCCAGTTTTGGGGTGGGGGAATGGTGGGGAGAAATCCAGCCTCTCCTCCCCAGTTGTTCCACCTGGGACTTATTGGAGTTGAACTTGGGATTTTGTGACCCAGCACCCACAATGTACCATCCATTTGGAAACTTGTTATGCCTTAGTTGTGGATGAATCAGAAATGTAATCTGTCCGGTGTAATTTGAACCCTCCTCATTCCACCTTGCCTTACCTAGCTAACTACAGGTGTGAGTGGGTATGTAACATATATAAAAGTAAGTAGACAAAGGCCAGTGGTGACCACTAGTTGGTGTCAACTAGGTCTAAATATATGATGAATGGTTAGTACATACCTAACCACCTTGATTAGCTATGTGAAGACTTGAATGTAACATAAAATGTTTCCTGGTATGTGCTTCATCAAGTTTGCCCATTGTTCCACATAGGTGTACACATTGGAGTCAAGTAGCTCACTTGCAAGGTCCTCATAATTAGCAGTGTTTTCAGTTTTCTGATGTAGCATTGTTAATTTAGCACTCATCTCAAACAAGATTTAAGCATCAATTGACCAAAAATATTAGTAGCAGTGTTTTTTGTTTTCAGTTTTCTGATGTAACATTGTTAACTTAGCAATCATCTCAAACAAGATTTAGCATCAATTGACCAAAAATGTTTAGAGAAATGTTCAAACAGTAAAAAATTACCAGTGTGAAAAATGTGATCAAAATTATTCACTTATTTTCACCAGCATTTTTACAGTTTAAATTTTTTTCTATGATATCCTTTTGCAGTTTTCCTTATTTTTTATAATATTTTTTTCCAAATTTTCAAGAAAAAAAATTCAGGGGGAAATTTTTAATATAATTGTTGGGACAGTTTTTTCTCCTTTCCTACAGTTTTCACAGTTTCCTACAAACTTTTTGCCAATTGATCCTACTAAATCTTTGTTTCAGATGATCACGAGCAATGCTATATCAGAAAACTGGAAATAACCAAACCAAACCAAACCAAACCCACCCACCCTGAGTGGTTCCCATAACCAAGTCAGCTACTATACATACTAGTGACTGCTAGTTGGCAGCAGAACAAACAAGTTATTTGTAGGGGCAGAAGAAGAATTTGATGCAGTAGTAGATCAGCATTCAACAGTTACTGTTACAGTTGCACAACAGGTAACTATTTTCACAAAACGGTGTTGGCTTCTTTCCGTTCTATCTAGCCAACGGAACGGCGTCGAGGCAAGCCGACAACGGATTGACCCGCGAAAGCCGTGACAGAATAATACTAATAACTAGTACTATCTTAGTAGTAGCAGCAGCAGCAGCAGAAACCCTGCAGTGTGTGCACCGTGCAGCAAGAGCAAGGAGGGAAGGCGAGGCGAGGCGAGGCGAGGGGGGAGAGGAGGGAGGGGCAGCGGGTGGGTGGTGATGATGATGAGTCTAGCTAGCTAGCTATATGTGCACTGTCTTGTGTGTTCCTCCGCCTAGTGCGGTCCGTCAAGGAATAGATTGGATTTCGCAGCGTGATTTATTGCCCAGGAAAAGGACGCCTCTAGAGCGAGCTAGCTAGCTAGCTTTCCTTAGTGCACAACAATCCATACAAATATATTATGCTAGAATAATAAGCAACGAACTAATTTGTAGTTAGGCGCCCGCGTGTTTACAAAAAGGGGCCAGAGGGGGCACAGGAAGTGCTTTGATAGGGTCCCGTAGAAGACTCCAGTGCCACACTACCTTACTGCACATGAGCAGCAAGCAACCGTGGTTCTAGATTGCTCTAGAGACCAGCTTTTGACGCGGAGCAGATCACAGAGACTACACACACACACACACAAAGAGAGAAGAGAGATCCAAGTAGTTTTCAAGGGTATGGGACGACCTCAGAGATACAGGGGAGTGCGACAGAGGCACTGGGGCTCTTGGGTATCGGAGATTCGACATCCTCTCTTGTATATTCCCTGATCCTCTACTGCTGCATTTCTCCTTTAGGTGCAGCTTATGTATAGTTAGCTAGCTTGCTGAGATTCGTCTTCCTGGTCCTGGATCTAGCTTTAGTCTATGCAGGTCATTGCTGCAACTGTGTGACGGTCGACCTGTTTTTGTATAAATGCATTGTGCAGAACTCTGGTGTGGAGCTCTATGATTTCCTGTTGTTTAGTTATATGATCCAGCTTAAATGCAGCAGCTTGCTGTAGCGCCTCCGTCCGAAATTATATTTATTTCAGATTAGAGTGATTGTCTGGTACTTAGACTCTGGATTCTTCGTAGACCTAGCTTTGTCACAGTCGTTCAATCGTTCATGAATAGCTGCAGCAATGCGATGCTGGCAAGTATTTGAGACTAGTTCTTGCAGTCCGACAATTGTTTTCACTAAACATTGTAGATATTGCTGCAGTCACTGTCACAACTTCCCGGCCGATCGAGAGCAGATGACTAGTGTTTTTGCTGATTCGCGGATGATTATATATTCCGGGGGTTGGGTGCCGAGTGGTTTTGCAGGAAGACTAGAGTGTGGTTAGGAACCTTCGAAACAGCCGAGGATGCAGCTCACGCTTACGACGAAGCTGCCCGACTCATGTGTGGTATACGGGCACGCACGAATTTCCCATTGGACCCCAATGCTCCACAAAGCCCCAAATTCCAGAAGCTTTCCGCAACTCTGAGTGCAAAACTGCATCGTTGGTACTTAGCGTCTCAGCAGGATGCTCAGGATCAAAATCATGCGCAGCAGCATCAGCAGCAGCAGGAGGAGGCCAACAACATTAATGACACCAGAATGGAACAGTCTCTCACATGCTTGTGCCTGGATGCCGAGCAATCAAACCTTGGGATCTGGCAGAAACAGACAGGTAGGCAGACTTCAGATCAGGCGAACTGGTTGAGAAAAGTCGAGTTCGGATCAAGCTGCTGCAACTCCACAACGTCTTCATTACAGCCTGAACTATACAGTGCCGAGAGTTGTATGAGTGAGGAAGATAAGTTCGCTTCGGAGATGATTGAGGAACTTTTAGGATACAACAACTCTGGTCAGCTCCAGCTTCCATCGCCGTCAGTGTCTGATTCCAGCTGCTGCAGCAGCACGTCCTGTTTCACAGCATTCTCGTGAGGTAAATAGATTATCTTCTGCACCAGTTGCAAGCTCCTGGGTGGGGAGTTTATATATAGACTTCCCTTATATGTCGTCAAATGCTGCAGTTTTGATATATACTCTTACAATATTTTCTAGAGGTTTTAGCAAGCTGGAGGTCGGGGCCCAAAGTGTTCAATTCCAGCCCCAAAACGATCAAAAGAAGAAGAAAATTAGCTTGAGACCTGTGAGGTTGTACCGTTTCTGAAATTATAGGCACTCGTTTGGTCTGATTTCACAGGTGATTTGTGATTTCCCCTTTCACCGACGTGAGTCCACGCGATTACCGCACGCAGGCAGCTGGGTGAGTCCTATACACGTCTACATAAAAGTCCTGGATCGATGATCCTCCGGAGAGAGTATACAAATTTTTGCCACTAGTAAATCACTTGAGTTCCAACGTGCCTCCAAGGCACCGGTGCTGCAGCTGTAGCTGGACGAGTAGTACTTACTGGAGCCAAAACTCTACGCTGATCTGATAGTCGAAACCCAGCCAACTCAGAAAACAAATCCATGTAGCGAGTCCCAGTATTACTAATAGCTCCTCATCAACCCCAACAACTAGAATATAATTGGAACCCATATTGTGATCATTCTAGCTTACTTGTAGACCACAACAAACTTGTATCAGGTACTTGTATCCGCGTACTCATAGGATTAAGCAGCAGCAGACGAGAGCCCTCCTGCAAGAGTAGAATCACATCGTGCAAGAAGAGACTCGGATATCATGAGAGCTCTCCTCCTCCTCCTCCTCCTCCTCATGGTTATAACTACTGCAGTGCACATATTGCTGCAGTACTGGCAGCATGGATCACAATTAGCGATGTAAAATTATATATAACACTCATCATGAGCAGTCCATCAGTACTAGCAACTAATTAATTCCTCCTCACTGTACCTATTCATCTTCAAAAAAACACTTTTCAGATCATGTTTTCCTTCTCTCCTAGGTTACAGTTTTTGACCTTCTTCACTAGTGTGATCAATACTAGTCCTGAGATTCATTGAGTTTGTTTCTGGTATTATTAAAATTATGATACAATTTGTAGCTGCAGCACTAATATTGGTTACATTTTTTTTTCCCCTTTCTTTTTCCAGGGCCTCCATCTATATACTTTAAACTGATTAATTGGTGTCAGTCTGGGTATCTAAATCTTACTGACTTGTGCCTCTCTGTCTAGACCGATTTCAATTCTTCAGAACATAGAAATGTTTTAAACTTAGGTTTTCTTTGACCTTCATAGATTGATCTTGGATTGAATTGAGTTTGCTTCTGATACTAAGAAAATTATTTACAACTTTGCAACTGCATCACCACTGCTGATCTTTTTGTTTGCCCTCAAGATCATACGTATTAAAAAATTATGGTGTAGACCTGCTTGTCTGAAGTCAATTAAACCCTAAAATTTACATACCTTCTACCTACATGAGGCTTATCTACCCATCTATTTCCCCCTACAGACTTATCTCTCTTTATACTCATTTTCCAATATTTAGGCAATGCATGATATGGTGTGGGCCAGGGTGAACCAGCATGCTACCATGGTAAAAAACCCAATGTTTTTTGGGTTGCTTCTAAACATTATAAATATCCCCTCTCTGAAATAAATCAGGGGACCTCCAAGTCCAAATTTAACATCTCCCAGGTTATCTGCACCCTCTAACAGGCCTCACTTGAGAAGGTGAAGGTGCTGGTTCACCCAAGGTATATGGTGTGTGACCTGCAACCTTTTTCTGGGGTGGCTGAATTCACTCCCAGCTTGATTATATCAAAGTGTGCAGTACTGTTTTCTTCCCTGGAGTGAATTTCAGAATGGGGTTTTTCCAATGTGCCGATGCTAAAAGTTGTTTTCGAGTCGGTCCTTCACAACAAAGATTTGCAAGCTCCCCAGATGGTGGCGAATCCCCTATCTTTAGGGAGGGGATTTGCACCATAATTTGCTTCACCAGGAAAACTCTACAGGAGAATTGTGAGACCAGTATTCAATGTTTGATTTTAATTTTTCCAATTGTAAAATACGGGGATCATTGTATTTTCACATTGTTAAACAAATAACTTAATGGAAATTCAAGTTTTTCTCAACGTGGACCATCCTAAAAAAGTTTGTTGTGCTTATTTGTGTTGGAGATTTGAGTTTGCATCTCCTTTTTGGGCCATTGGATTATGTGGTTTTGAATGTGTAGGGTAAGTACCAAGAACGGGACTGAAGAATGAGGGACTTTCACAAGATGGAAGCCAAGTGTTCGACCCTAATTCCCAAAGCAGCCCCATTCAACTTCATTACCCAACATAAAGAACCAGTGCAATTTTGTGCTTAGAAACAGACAGATGTAATTCATTTGAGGAGCACCTTACTCTAGGTTTTTGGAGGAACATTACGTGGAAGGTTCCTCCTTTGTTAAGGTGGAAATTTTGCAGAGGGTAAAACACCCTTGACATACATACATTACAAAAAATTCGCAGGTTCTTTTCATGCTACTATTGGACACCAATTCAACCCCATGTCAAATTCCTGATCCCACAGCTAATTTCACTTCAACACAATTGCACAGTAGTACTATTTTAATTGAGATATGAAAATTTCAAGTCATTTGGGATAAAATAAAATAAAAATTTATTGCATGTGGCCCATTTTCTCCATGAAAAATCCTTTGTATAGATCATTAAAATCATATTTGAAATTTGGTAAAAATCAACCCATAAAAACTCCACTGTTTGTAGCAACCCTACTTATCTTTGATTGCCACATTTGGGGATGATAACCATAAAATGATGAACCCCATCAATCCACAAATTCCACATTTGGGGTGAAGGAATATATCTAGCTGATCACTTTGATGGAGTCTTCATGATTAAGGTTTTAGCTTCATTTTCTCAAGCTTCTTTCTTAATTTTTAAACGCTTGCTTGCTAGATGCAGCTTTTGTTCATCACTCCTTTAGTTGCCGAAGATGTAGCTAGGGTCTTGCGTGATCCAAGTGCACCACATGAGGTGTGTATACTTCCTTTCTTATCACTCCAAGATTGTATGTTTTATCTCCAGAAGGGCCTTGAAAAAGATATCTACTTATATTTGTGACAAACATAGTTAGACTCAAGTTCTCATTTTCTAATTTAATGAAATAATGCGGTATCTCAACATGTTTTCTCCTTGCATGATACCTGAGTTGCCATCAAAGTGATATTAAAATTTGATTATTGCAATTGGTTATTATGGGTGACTTTTGAAGTTCAACTAAATCAACAAAAAGGTTCATGAAAGGTCATCTTTTTGTAGCTCTAACCTTGAATGTTGTAACTTGTAACCTATTAAGCTAAGTTTGCAACTCTGTGAAATAGCTTAACTCCGTTTACAAGAAAACTATAACCTGAAGTACATTACCTCCTATTAGTGTCTCCAAATTTAGCTAGAGTACATGTGTACCCTACTAGTGCTATCATTTTGCTCCTTTTCCATATTTCGTCAAGCTTTCACAATATAAGTTAAAACAACAGTCGTGGATGTTTTGCAAGTACTTTATTTTGAGGGTAATTTAAAGAATTGGACTTGGACTTGAGAGAGAAATTGAGATAATAGTTCCATTCCAAACACATGACCAAATCAAGTGTACAAAGCATTGCATACATTATGCAATAAATATCATTTTAGGTATGATTTCCATTTCAATTCTGAATCATGTTCTATTTGTGGACTTATCTCAAATGATTTTTTTTGTTTAATCAAGCAAAATTTGGTGTATCAAATGGACTTTAATCAACCATGGGTAACCTCTTTTAGATATTCATTATGTATCAAGTTTCTTATTTGATAGGTCATCATTCTTTCCCACTTTCCTTCTTCATCAAGATTCTACAAGCAAATGGCAAATGTTTGCCATTTCAAATTCTTAGAACCAATAACTTAGTATTTTGATTCTTGATTATCATCTACTTGTTTTATTGATGGATACACAACCATTAGGTCATATATAATTGTTATAAACTTGTTCTTTTGGTTTTGTGCTAATGTAGATATTTGAATGTGCTTCTTTACTCACATGAAAACCCAACAATCCAATTTCCAAAAAAGTGCACAATACATGAAAGCCATGCCATGACATTTGCATTGTTTTTATTTATTTTTTATTATATCTATAATTTAGGTTACATTACTTATGGATACACATAACAATTGTTTTACTTAACAAACACTACAAATGCAATCAAACAAGAAATTTACTCAAGGAAATAAAAAGAAACACCTTACAATGTAATTAGAAATGAGAATAGATTTTGAAAATCAATAAATTATCAATAAATTTGTGTCCTATTACTTTTAAAGTTTTGAAGTTTCTACCTTTTAAGTTAGATCTAGATTGTTATACTTTTTGTGGTTTTGTTCAAAGATCTCTCATTTCTCACGATAGGGTCTATGCTATTTCTAACATTAAGATATTTTACACCCAATTGAATGCATAGTCCTTGTCTAAAGGCATGGCTTAATAAATTGTGAACTTTTTTTATTTGATCAACTTCATTATTTACCAGATGTGAGATCTTCTTCAATCCACATGTTGTATAATTAATTGGTTAAATTAATCTCAAAATAATTTTCTTCTAAAAAAATGTTTACACACCATTTTATTATTATTTTTTCTAGGGTAATATGGCTTGACATATCATCATGCATCAATCATCACATCAATGTCCATTTGAACATGTCAATTTCACTGATTAGGATGGATCTTGACCATTTTTTTTTCCAACAATTGAAAATTTTTAATCATTCAATTTTTTGATCTTTGAAATCGATGACCAAAAAGTTTTGGCCACCAAGCCAAGTGATTGAAAAATAAAATTCATTGCCCAAAACAATTTTGGTAGTTGCCCAAAAAAATTTAATCATTCAAGTGATAGTGGGTAGATTTTCACCATTGATGCAATGACTAAATTTTTTTGCTTATTGCGCAAACAATTTTGGTCATCATTTGGAAAACTTAGTCACCAATTTTCCATCATGAAACCAAGTGACTAAAAGCTTTTAGGTATCAAATCCAATGATTGAAATTTTTCAATTGTTACCCAATAGGTTTTTTGTTCTTTGATGTTTCCACTAATGACCACATGTATAATATTTAATTGAAGAATAACATTTTTGGGTGAAGCACATTGAAGGTGAACAATTTTTTATCAACAAAGGTGATGTATAACAAATATCATAATACATAATAAGTTGAAATCTTAATGACATCATTTGGTTACTCTAAACACAAGCAAAAAACTTTAAAATTTACATAACATTTTGAAACTCAAAATGAACTTTGAGTCAAAATTAATCTTGATCCAATAGTTAGATGAAAAGAATTGAATAAAATCAATGTATATAAAGTATATAACTTACATTTTCATGACAGCCATAAGGTCTCATGTTTGTGATTCATAAAAAATTACCAAAAAGTATAAAAATGAAAAAATAATGCAATATTCAACTATAAAATCTTCTCCTCTTTCATATGTTAGTGGTTTTTCCTTTAAACAAGTTTAATTTGCCTTTATTGTTTGTTTAAATGCCATTTTTAATGGATTTTTAACCAAAAAACTTAATTTTTAATTAATATATATCAATATCATACACTACAAACAAAAAAAAATCACCCAAAAATTCCACCCACAAACATGGTCTTCAAGTACATATGCAATTTTTTGAACTTTATGATGGGTTTTATTTTGTCACAAATATAATCCATACATTCAAAGTTTTCAATGTTTTTTATAAAAAATTAAATAATTGATTAGCTTAAGCCTAAAGTTCATCAAATATACTTCAAACAAGCAAAAATGATCCAAGATGTGATGTTCATATGTTACCCAAAAAATAAATTGCAAAAAAATTATATTTGTGACTACAATTTTAGAGGGTTTTACCGTGTTTTCACCATTTTGGTGTATTGTTTTCAACCATTAAATTGAGTCTCATTTTTGTGTAGTTTCATCAATAATTTTGATTTGCTAATCAACTTGCTTGCAACTAATGTTTGATAAATGTTGAATATTTTTTTTAATTAAATTTCTAAATAATTTTAATTTGGTAAGCTTGGAAGTTTGATTAGACCTTTTTGATCCCATATTTGAACCTTCTAAAAATCATTTATACATGATTTCAAGACACCTTCTTCAACTGAAAAATGTTATATATTGTGAATATCTTCATTAAAGGGGATACCTAACCATATAATTTTTTAAATCACTAATTTTCATTTTCCTTGTTAACATTTTGATGATCACTACAATCTATTATTTAGATAATTTACACTTCCTTATTGGTTTTTTTTTTTTTTTTGGCACCTTTTCTAAAAACGTTTTGTCTTTTAAACAAGGTATTGTAACCAAAAAGGGGTGAAGGAGAACTTATATCCCCTCACTTAACTTTCTTTGTACTATAAAAGAAAAGGAAAAA
>Ga0209208_10001906_pt1 | contig 29835 bp, 26 predicted proteins | sample S1TSphfallax_3_FD_187694 | JGI IMG/M metagenome (GOLD analysis project Ga0209208, IMG submission 187694) | Host-associated microbial communities from peat moss isolated from Minnesota, USA - S1T2_Fd - Sphagnum fallax MG (SPAdes) (version 2) | ecosystem: Host-associated > Plants > Peat moss >...
GGCGGAATTCACACCACCGGTTCCCGGACGCTACCGTTATGCGGTGTCGGCATGGGTCGACCATTTCGGCTCTTGGCGAGCCGAACTTGCGCGCCGCGACGAGGCGGAGGATGTGCGCATTGCCTTGCAAGTGGGCGCCGTGCTCGTCGAGGAGGCCGTACACCGGGCAAACGAAGCTGACTCCGGCGTTCTGTCGGAATGGGCCGCTCAGCTACGTGACGCGGCGACGAATGCCTCCGTCGACCTGGATGTCGCCGCCATGAAGGCGCTCGCGCTCGATCCGGCAAAAGCCGCCATCGTGATGCGCCACCCCGATCGCACGTTGAGCGCGAGCATGACGCGCGAATTGTTCGTCGATCGCAAACGGGCGCAGTTCAGCAGCTGGTACGAGATGTTTCCCCGCTCGGCCGCGAGTGAGCCGCATCGGCATGGCAGTTTTGGTGACCTCGAGGAGCGCCTGCCCTATGTCGCACGCATGGGTTTCGACGTGCTGTATCTGCCGCCCATTCATCCCATCGGGCGCATCAACCGCAAGGGAGCCAACAATAGTCTGCACGCCGAACCTGACGATGTGGGCAGTCCCTGGGCGATCGGCGCGGCTGAAGGGGGCCACAAGGACATACTTCCGGCCCTGGGCTCATTGAACGATTTTCTCAAGCTGCAGAGCAGGGCCCGCGAACTCGACCTGGAAATCGCCTTGGATCTGGCATTTCAATGCGCGCCGGATCACCCCTACGTGACATCCCATCCGGACTGGTTCAAGCACCGCCCGGACGGCAGCATCCAATATGCGGAAAACCCGCCCAAAAAATACCAGGACATCTACCCTTTCGACTTTGAATGCGACGACTGGCGTGGGCTGTGGAATGAACTCAAGAGCATCGTGGAGTTCTGGATTGCGCAGGGCGTGCGCATCTTCCGGGTCGACAACCCGCACACGAAGGCCTTCGCCTTCTGGGAATGGTTGATCGGCGAAATCCAGCGAGTGCAGCCGAACACGATTTTTCTGGCTGAAGCCTTCACGCGTCCGAAGGTCATGCATCGATTGGCGAAGCTCGGTTTCACCCAATCGTACACGTACTTCACCTGGCGCACCTCGAAACAGGAATTGATCGAGTATTTCACTGAATTGAGCCATGGATCAGGAAGCGATTACTTCCGTCCCAACGTCTGGCCGAATACGCCCGACATCCTGCATGAGTCGCTGCAATCCGGTGAGCGCGCGACTTTCAGCGCCCGCCTGGTACTCGCAGCGACCTTGTCGGCGAACTACGGCATTTACGGGCCGGTCTACGAATTGATGGAAAGCACCCCTCGGGGTGATGGTGCCGAGGAATATCGGGATTCTGAGAAGTACCAGCTGCGCCACTGGCCCCTGGAGCGGCCCGACAGCCTCTGGCCCTTGATTGCGCGGGTCAATCGCATACGCCGCGACAACCCTGCATTGCAGTCCGACGGAAGCCTGACGTTCTGCCCCATCGACAACGACTTCTTGATCGCGTACGTCAAGCATGAGGTCAGCACGGGAAATATCATCATCGTGGTCGTCAACCTCGATCCGCACCACACTCAATCGGGTTGGATCGAGTTGGACCTCGCCGCCTTGGGCCTCGATGAAGAGGAGCCGTTCCAAGTGCACGATCAGCTGAGCGACCAGCGCTTTCCATGGCGGGGGAGGCGCAATTTCATACTGCTCGATCCCCACCGGATCCCGGCACATGTTTTCAAGCTGAGGCGACACGTGCGAAGTGAGCGCGATTTCGATTATTTTCTGTAATATCGAGACCAATGATCGACGCTTCGCCGCCTCAGCTCGACACTGCCACCACGCCCTCGGGTCTCGGCGTGGACGATCCGCTGTGGTACAAGGATGCGGTCATCTACCAGCTCAACGTCAAATCGTTCTTCGATTCGAACGATGACGGAATCGGTGATTTTCGGGGACTGACCTCGAAACTGGGCTATATCCGCGACCTCGGGGTCAACACCATCTGGTTGATGCCGTTCTATCCATCGCCATTACGCGATGACGGCTACGATATTGCCGATTACACCAACATCCATCCGCAATTCGGCACGCTCGACGACTTTCGCGACATGCTCAACGAAGCGCACCGGCTGGGCCTGCGCGTCGTGACGGAACTCATCATCAACCATACCTCCGATCAGCACCCCTGGTTTCAGGCAGCCCGCCAGGCGCCGGCGGGCTCTCCGGAACGCGATTTCTACGTGTGGAGCGATACGGATCAGAAGTATCTGGGCACCCGCATCATTTTCATCGATACCGAAAGTTCGAATTGGACCTGGGACCCCGTCGCCAAAGCCTACTACTGGCACCGCTTCTTCAGCCATCAACCCGACTTGAATTTCGACAACCCCCGTGTGATGGATGCGGTGCTGGAAATCATGCGTTTCTGGCTGGACATGGGGGTCGACGGCTTCCGGCTCGATGCCATCCCGTACCTGGTCGAGCGCGAAGGAACGAATAACGAGAACCTGCGCGAGACGCATCAGGTCATCAAGGCGCTGCGCGCCGCGATCGATGTCAAATACAAGAATCGCTTCCTGCTGGCCGAAGCGAACCAATGGCCGGAGGACGTGCGCGAATATTTCGGCGACGGTGACGAATGCCACATGGCCTATCACTTCCCGCTGATGCCCCGTATCTACATGTCGATCGCCCAAGAGGACCGTTACCCGATCACCGAGATCATGCAACAGACCCCGGACATCCCGGATGCGTGTCAGTGGGCTATTTTTCTGCGCAATCACGACGAACTCACCCTGGAGATGGTGACCAGCAAGGAACGCGATTACATGTACACGACCTATGCGTCGGATGTCCGCGCACGCATCAACCTGGGGATTCGCCGGCGACTCTCGCCGCTCATGGAAAACGATCATGACCGCATCAAGCTGATGAACAGCTTGTTGCTGTCGATGCCGGGCTCTCCCATCCTGTATTACGGCGACGAAATCGGCATGGGGGACAATGTCTTCATCGGTGACCGCAACGGCGTGCGCACTCCCATGCAATGGAGCCCGGACCGGAATGCGGGGTTTTCCCGCGCCGATCCGCAGCAGCTCTATCTGCCCCCGATCATGGATCCGATTTACGGTTATCAGGCGACGAACGTGGAGGCACAGATCCGTGATCCGAGCTCGCTCTTGAGCTGGACGAAGCGGATGCTCGCGGTGCGCAAGACGAGCAAGGCCTTTGGCCGGGGATTGCGGCGGTTTTTGAAGCCGGGCAATCGCAAAATATTGGCCTACCTTCGGGAGTATGGAGACGACGCGATTCTCTGCGTTGCGAATCTGTCCCGCTCGGCCCAACCGGTGGAATTGAACCTCGCGCCATTCAAAGGCCGCGTGCCCGTTGAAATGCTCGGACGCACGACGTTTCCGCCGATCGGCGACCTGCCCTATTTATTGACGATTTCGGCGTATGGATTCTATTGGTTCAAACTCACCGCGGACGCCGAGGGGCCGTCCTGGCACGAGCAAAAATTCTCGATCGATGAACGACCGGTGCTGGTGCTCTTCGACGGCTGGAGCAGCCTTTTCCGCGACCGCGTGGTGCCGTGGCGCATCGCCATGGCGGAGAAAACCCGCCTGCAATTCGAAACCGACACCCTGCCGCGTTTCATCGAAGCGCAGCGTTGGTATGCCGAGAAGGGTACGCCGATCGAACGCGCACGCATCGCCGATCACGTGGTGTGGCAGGAGGGGAAACTGAGCTGGGTCATCGCACTGCTCGACGTCGTGACCGCCTCGCCCTCAGCCGTCTATTTCCTGCCGCTGGCGCTCGCCTGGGAGGAACGAGATGAGGAACGGCTGCGCAATCTGGCCACGGCGGCCATTGCCAAGGTCCGCCAACAGGCCAATGTGGGCTTGATGGGCGATGCACTCGCGGACGAGGCGTTCTGCCGGGCGGTGATCACGGCCATCGCCAAACGGCGCGAAATGGCCACCGCGCAGGGCAAGCTGCGCTTTCGGCCGACCGCCGCGTTCGCCGAGCTGGCCGGACCGGATATTGACGCGCTGCCGGTGGCACGCTCGCAAGGCGGCAGCTCGAATACGGTGGTCGTCGTGGGCGAACGAATGGTCTTGAAGGCTTACCGCCGGTTGCGCGACGGCGCAAGCCCCGAGCTCGAGATGGGCCTGTATCTGACCGAAGTCGTGCGTTTTGCGAACTGCGCGGCGCTCGCCGGCTCGATCGAGTACACCGGCAACGATGGGAAGAGCCGCTTGCTCGGCCTGCTTCAAGCCTACGTCGTCAACCAAGGCGATGGATGGACCAATTCCCTCGACTATCTGCGGCGCTATTTGGAGACCCACCGCACGGCGCCAACCTCCGACGCCCTGCCGGTCAACGCGCATGCAGCCTATCTCCTCATCGTTCGCACCCTCGCCAAACGTACGGCGGAATTACACCAGGCGCTGGCGACAAAGACTGGAAACGCGGACTTCGATCCGGAACCCTTGATTCGCACGGACATCGACGGCTACCTGAAGCGCGCCCTCAACGAAGCGCGCAGCGCGCTCGAACTGCTGAAAGCGAGTCTCGATCTCATTCCGGCGGCCGAGCGCGACCGGGCCAACGAGGTGTTGACGCAGCAGGAGCGCCTCACCCAGAGGCTCGAATCCCTTGCCGCCGAACCGGCTCAGGGTTCGAAGATACGGATTCATGGCGACTACCACCTCGGCCAGGTGCTAGTGACACGCAACGACTTCGTGATCGTCGATTTCGAAGGCGAGCCCGGCCATTCGATGGAGGAGCGGCGCGCCAAACAGTCGCCGCTGCGGGACGTGGCGGGCATGCTGCGTTCTTTCAGCTACATCGAGCACAGTGCACCGCGCAGCGTGGCCCACAACGAATCCGAAGTCGACAAGCTCCTCCCACTGTCCCGGGCCTGGGCGAGCGAGGTCCGCAGCGCTTTTCTGAGTGCCTACGACACCGAGGCGCAACCTTCGGGACTGTACGGTTCATTGCAGCCGGGGCATGGGCTCCTCGGGCTGTTCGAGCTCGAGAAGGCGCTCTATGAGCTTCGCTATGAGCTCGGCAACCGTCCCACATGGGTCGGCATTCCATTGCAGGGTATCTTGGAATGTTTGGCCGCCAATTGATCTAAAATTTCGCTTAAAAGCGGTTGGTATTCGTCGGAGGCTCTCGTCATGCAAAGCATCGATATGTTGGTCGACACGACGCGGGAATTCTCGCATCGGATCGCGGCGTTACTACCGAATCTGGCGTTTGCGATCTTGGTGATAGCCTTCGGCTGGCTGCTGGCCAAGGCCGTTCGCTTTGCCATCGAGAAGGCCTTGCGCGCGGTGAATTTCAACGTACTGACCGAACGCGCCGGCACCGACCGGTTCCTGCAGCAGGGCGGTCTCCAGGGGGACACCACGACCCTGTTCGGCCTGCTCGCCTACTGGGTGGTGATCGTGGCCTCGCTCATCATTGCGTTCAACGGCCTGGGTCTCACCTACATCACCGACCTGCTGCAGCGCGCGGAACTGTTCGCGCCGAAGATTCTGGTGGCGATGCTGGTGGTCGTTCTGGGTTCTTATTTCGCGCGCTTCGTGGGAGAAGCCGTGCATACCTATTGCATCGATGCGCAGATCCCGGACTCGGACATCCTCGGAAAAATTGCGCGATACCTCATCATGACCTTCGTTGTCATGATCGCGTTGAGCCAGATCGAGGTCGGCGGGGACATCGTGCAAAGAACTTTTCTCGTCATCCTCGCAGGCCTGGTGCTGGCGCTGGCGCTGGCCTTCGGCCTTGGCGGCAGGGAATGGGCCGCCGCCATGCTCGAGCGCTGGTGGCCACAGCGAAAGAAAGATGAGCAGCGCAGATCGTAGGGCAATCACTCGGTCCTTCCCGCATCTGCTGGCCTCGGCTGCGGGAGGCGCGCTTCTGTGTTTGAGCGGCTGTGACGGCTACGGCGAAGGCGGCGCACTCGCCATGCTCAATGGGACTGTGCACATCCTGGCCGGCAAGGTGCCTCGCGTGGCCGAGACCGTCAATGGTGACATCCACGTCGACGACAACGCCGCCGTCTCGATCGCCAACACCTTGAACGGCGCCATCCGCTTAGGATCCCACGCGAGCGCGCAGAGCCTGCACACTGTCAACGGCGACCAGACGATAGGACCCTTCGCGCACATTGCGCAAAGCATTGAATCGGTCAACGGCAATATCGTCCTCGAGCGGGGTGCCGAGGTGTTGGGTGGAATCAGTTCTGTCAACGGCAACGTCGAATTGATCGCAGCCCATGTGGCCGGCGGCATCAACATCGGGGGCCGCAATCCGCAAGATTCGCCCTCGCACGGCAGCCCGCCGCGTATCGTCATTGGCGCCGGATCCCGTGTCGAAGGCGGCTTGCAAGCCGACCGCGACGTCACGCTCTACGTCAATGATAACGCCCGCATTGACGCCGTCCGGGGCGCCGTGCCCATCGCCTTCACGGGCGATACTCCCCCGGGGCCTTGAAGTTTTGGGATAATGATTCCCCCAGAAGATCCTCAAGGACTGTTGCATGCCAAGTCTCTTTTATCGTCTCCTCGGCGTCGCGACCTCCATGCTGACGCTGGCAGCGGGTGCCGCGGCGGCCACGCCGGATGCGGCTTTGACGGCGGCGGTCGCTGATCCGGGCCGTACCGCCACCTTCGTCGCGCGAGACAAGGCCCGCCACCCGGTTGAAGAATTGGCGTTCTTCGGCATCACGCCGTCGATGACCGTGGTCGAATTATGGCCCGGCGGAGGCTATTGGACCGAGATTCTGGGCCGCTATTTGTCCAAGGGTGGGGGCACCTACTACGTCGCGTTGAACGCGCCCGGCGATCCGGAGGAGGACAAGGGAGTGGAGCATTGGCGGACGCGCATGGCGGCCGAGAAGGACGCGCTTGGCACCCTGCACGAAACCATGCTGGGTCCCGACCACTTCGACATTGCGCCGGCCGGCTCGGCAGACATGGTGCTGACCTTCCGTAATCTGCATAACTGGATGGATGGCGGCTATGCGGAACAGGCGTTGGCGGCGTGTTTCAAGGCACTCAAAGCGGGCGGAATCCTCGGGATCGAAGAGCACCGGGGCGCGACCGACAAACCACAGGACCCGAAGGCGAAGGACGGCTATGTGCGCCAGGATTACACCATCGCCCTCGCCAAGAAAGCAGGATTCGTGCTCATTGGCGCTTCCGAAATCAATGCCAATCCGAAGGACACGAAGCACTGGGTCGATGGCGTTTGGACCTTGCCGCCGACACTGTCACAGGGCGACAAGGATCGGGACCGTTACCTGGCCATCGGCGAGGCGGATAATTTCGTCCTGAAATTCAAGAAGCCAAAGCACTAGCCCGTCAGAGTTCGCCGCCGAGAACGATGGGCGACCCATCGCTGAAGCGGGATATACGGAACGGGCGGGTATCAACGGAAAGCGGTTGATTCGTGGCAAGCTTCGCCGCCAACCGGCCGGCAGCGGGGCCGATGCCGAAACCATGCCCGGAGAATCCGGTGGCGATCGTGAGGCCGGGCAGATCGCCCACCTGGCTGATGTAGGGCACCACATCCGGGGTCACATCGATATAACCTGCCCATTGCTGGACGACGGGGACTTCGCGGAATGTCGGGTATAAGCGAACCATGGCGGCGAGCGCCTCGCGGTTCATCTGCAGATTGGGACGAGGGTCGAGGACTCGCGTTCTTTCGAACGGCGAGGGCTTGTCGAGCGGCCAGCGGCGCGGCTCGCGCCATTCGAGCAGGGATTGAGCATTGAAGCGCGGCATGAACCCACCGGCTTGCATGCGAAGGGTTGGCGCGAACTCGCGAAGGTAACGCACCGAATCGGGCACCAGCGGCACCACATGGCCCGAACCTCTCGCGATGGTGTAGCCACCGTCGCGCCGCTTCCGATACCCCAGGTCGGCCATATACGCGCAGGCCTCCGGACCATTGCTCATCGGCGCGGTACGCATCACCGAGGCCAGCACCTTGAGCTGCGGCAGACGGATGCCGAGGCTGGCGCAAAACAGACCGGTCCATGCACCCCCCGCCAAGATCACCGCGCCACAGGCAATCGAGCCCCGCTCCGTGACGACGCTGGTGACGCGCCCCGCGCTGCGCTCGATACCACGAACAGCACAGTGGGCGAGGATCACGGCGCCCTTGCGCTGCGCGGCACGCGCGATGGCGGGTGCCGCTTTTTGCGGCTCGGCGCACCCATCGGTGGGCACGTAAAGGCCGCATCCATAGGTCCGGCTGGCACCGGGCATGAGTTCCGCGAGTTCCCCACCACGTACGATCCGAGCACCGATGTCATAGGGCTGCGCCATGGCCAGCCAGGCAGCAAAGCGCTCCTCGGATTCCGCGCTCTCGCCGACATATAAGACACCACAGGTGCGGAACCCGGTATCGCTCTCGGTGAGCCGATTCATCTCACGCCAGAGCTGCAAGCTCTCAACGATGAGGGGCATTTCGCGCTCGTCGCGTCCCGCCTGCCGGCACCAACCCCAGTTGCGGCTCGATTGCTCACAGGCGATATGGCCCTTTTCACAGAGCACGACGGGCACGCCGTGCGAGGCCAGCTCGAAGGCGGCAGACACGCCGATGATTCCGCCGCCGATGATGACCACGGCGGTCGACGCCGGCAGCAATTCATCCGAAGTTATCGAATCGACATAAGGGCCCATCGACCTTCCTACAACCGCTCGACTTTGAAGCGCGGGCATTATAGAACGCTCCCCTACCGGCCGCCCGCCTTGAACTCCGCTTGAATCGTCCCCATGTCGCAAGCTTGAATAACAGGCTATCTTGCACGCATCCCGGCCGATGAAGGTTCGCCGCCGGTTTCTCCATCCGGTGTGGCTGTTGGTGTCGCTGCCCGGTTATATCGGCGTGCGGCTGTTGCCCGCCCTCGGTTTCGGGACTGCCGGCGTCGTGTGGGGAGCGCTTTTGTTGCTCGCGGCGTGCCTCATCATTCCCGCCTCCGTCAGCACCCGACACCTGCGCAATCGGCGATTGGCTGACCGGCTCGCTTGGGCCGGCTTCCTCACCATGGGATTTTTTTCTTCCTTGTTCGTCGTCACGGTGCTTCGCGATGTTTTTTTGCTGGCGGCGCACGGGCTGTTGCCCGCTGCTGAGGCGGCCGCCCTGACGATTGCCTCGGCCCGCTGGGCCTTGGGTTTGACCGCATTCGCCACTCTCGGCGGTTTTATCATCGCGCGTCGGCCGCGACTTGTCGAAGTGGTCATTCCCATTGCTGATTTGCCCGAAGGCTTGGCGGGATTTTCGATCACCCAAATCAGCGACCTTCACGTCGGTCCGACGATCAAGAGAGCCTTCGTCGAGCGAATCGTGGCGCGGGCGAATGCCCTCGGGAGCGACGTGATCGCGCTGACTGGCGACTTGGTCGATGGCTCGGTGCCCGAGCTATCTGCCGACACCGCTCCCTTGCGCGCCTTGACGGCGCGTCATGGCGTGTATTTCGTCACCGGCAACCATGAATATTATTCCGGCGAACCGGCTTGGACCGCGGAGTTCCGCCGACTTGGACTGAATGCACTCAAGAATCAACATGTCATCCTTCGGCACGGCGGCGCGGCGCTGCTGCTCGCGGGAGTCAACGACTTTTCCGCCCACCATTTTGATCCCGCCCAGTGCAGCGACCCGGCAACCGCCTTGCTCGGCGCGGATCGCACGATTCATCCACGGATTCTATTGGCCCACCAGCCGAGTTCAGCGACCGCAGCGGCGGCCGCGGGATTCGATCTGCAGATTTCCGGCCATACTCATGGCGGCCAATTTTGGCCATGGAATTTCTTCGTCCGCTACTTCCAACCCTTCACGGCCGGCCTTAATCGCCTGGGCGACCTCAGCGTGTACGTCAGTCGCGGGACCGGATATTGGGGCCCGCCCAACCGCTTCATCGTGCCGGGCGAAATCACCCGCCTGCGTCTGGTGCCGGCCTGAAGAAGTGCGCGAGACGCGGCAAAGAGACCACCGACAGGCCGTTTTCCACAGGTTGTACCAATTACGCCACAAGGAGGGATGACGAATGTCTTACTTCCCTTGGGTAACCTGGCTTACATCCCCTGCAAGCGTCAACCTGGATACTGCGGCTCCCGTCTTAGCAAGGAAACACAACAATGGAGCGGCAACGACGACGACTTTCTCGAATCGCCGGTGTGGCGACCGTCGCCATCCTCTGGGGATTGGCGGCTGGACTCAGCGTGGTGAGCATGATGGCCCTTGCGGCGCCCGAGTCGACGCCGCACACGGTTCCCGGGTACCAAGTCGGTAAGGCTTCGTTCTATGCGTCCCATTACGCCGGCAAGACCATGGCGGACGGCACGCCCATGCGTCTCGGCAGTAACACGCCCATGCGTCTCGGCAGTAACAACGCCGCGAGTCTGACGCTCCCGCTGGGCGCCACTGCAAGGGTCACGGATCTCAAAACGGGTCGCAGCGCCGTGGTGGTGATCCGCGACCGGGGTCCTTATGTCAAAGGACGCATCATCGACCTGTCGCCGGCGACCGCGCGTCGCATCGGGCTGACCCGTCGCGAGGGTGTCGCACTGGTGAGCGTGGCCTTGCTCGCCCCGCGCAGCGTTCAGATCAGCAACCCGTGACGTTCGATAAAGGCTGTGATGACATCGAGACCCTGGCCGCTCTTCAGATTGGTGAAGACGAACGGGCGACCGCCGCGCATCTTGCGCGCATCCGCGTCCATGACCTCGAGCGACGCGCCCACATAAGGTGCTAAATCGATCTTGTTGATGATGAGCAGATCTGACTTCGTGATTCCCGGTCCGCCCTTGCGGGGAATTTTGTCGCCCGCGGCCACATCGATCACGTAGAGCGTGAGATCGGAGAGTTCGGGGCTGAACGTGGCGGCAAGGTTGTCGCCACCGCTTTCGACGAAAACCACGTTGAGATCGGGAAAGCGCCGGCTGAGACGATCCACCGCCTCCAGATTGATGGAGGCGTCTTCGCGAATCGCGGTGTGCGGACAACCGCCCGTTTCGACACCCAGAATACGGTCGGGAGTGAGCGCTTCGTGGCGGACCAGAAACTTGGCGTCCTCTTCCGTATAAATGTCGTTGGTCACGACGGCCACTTGATACCGTTCCCGGAGCGCTCGGCAGAGCAGCAGGGTCAGCGCGGTCTTGCCCGAGCCCACCGGTCCGCCGATTCCCACGCGCAGCGGTGAAGGGACGCCCGTCATGAGCGAAACAGCCGTGAGTACTGGGTCTCGTGCTGCGCCGACAGAATGGCGAGACCGGGCGCAAAATTCGAGGGCGGTTCTGACTCATGCGCCGCCCAGGAGCCGATGCGACGCGCAATGTCCGCACCGATGCGCAACAAGATCCGCTGTGCCGACGATTGGCCGATGGGTACGCTTTTCATCGCCACCAACACCTGATTTTCAGCCCAAGACCAGACATACGCGCTCATGGAATCCAGGGGATCGATCGACCAGGCCGTTGCCGTGCCGCTCCACACACAGGGCAGACTCGGCTCCTCAATGGACTTCAGGACGTCGTGCAGCACGGCCGGCAAGCCGGGCAAGACGTCGAGCAACGCGCGCATCGAATAGCCCATTTGCAGCGTGGCGGACCGAAGTTCCGCGCTCTCGCGCGACGCCAGGAATTGCTCATTCAAGCGCAATAACGCGGGCACATCGACCGCACCCCAGGCAACTGACATCGCATGAAGACTCGCCATTTCGTACGAGGCCATCGAGAACTCGAGCACATCGGCGATCCAATCCGCCACGCCCTGCTCGTCCTTCACGAGCCCGCGCTCAACGGCGCTCTCCAGACCCTGCGAATGGCTGTAGCCGCCGATGGGAAAGGCCTGACTCGCGAGCTGCAACAGGCGCATCAGTGCGGGCATGCTCATGGGGCGCAAAACGAATGAATCTTGGGCCGGTTCAAGGGAATCTCGCTGCCATGCGCGTGGTGATGGCCATAAGCGCCGCCTTCGGGGTCGAAGGGTGCGATGACGGCCCGGACCTCCAACCCCAAGCCTAGAACCATATCCTGCAACACATGATCGGCGGCAAACCGCAGGCGACCCGCCATCACCTGGACCGCGACATGACGATTGCCGAGATGATAGGCCGCCTTCGCGATCACCAGCGGATCGGCACTTGCCGCTTCGAGCAGCGACTCATCGGCGGCAACGACCGTAAGATCCCGGCCATCGGCCAGGCGGACCTGTTCGCCATCGCGCAGCACCCGTCCACGTTCGACCAGCAACGCCGCAGCTTCGCCGTTGTCGAGTTTGACCAGCAGCCGGCTTTTGCAGCGTTCATCGAAGGTCAGATGCGCGCGCAACACAGCGGCGGCGGAGTTCGAGGTCATGCGGTGACCTTCAAAAAAGAAAATATCGTTGCGTCATCGGCAGCGTCGCCGCCGGTTCGCACACCAGCAACTGGCCATCGGCGCGCACGGCGTACGTCTCCGGATCCACTTCGATCTGCGGACACGCTCCATTATGGATCATATCGGCCTTGGTGATTCGGCGGGTATTTTTCACGGCTTCAATGCGCTTGCGCAGCGCGAGTGCGTTGAAGTCCGGATCTTCGAGAGCCGCAGCGGACACGAAGGTCAGAGACTTTTCGAGGGCGCGTCCGAACGAGCCGAACATGGGTCGATAATGGGTGGGCTGCGGCGTTGGGATGGACGCGTTGGGATCGCCCATGAGGGCCGAAGCGATCATTCCGCTCTTCAACACCAGACTCGGTTTGATCCCGAAGAATGCGGGTCGCCACAAGACGAGGTCGGCCAGTTTACCCACCTCCACCGAACCCACCACATGCGAAATTCCGTGAGTGATGGCAGGATTGATGGTGTATTTGGCCACGTAGCGTTTGACGCGGGCGTTATCGTGGCGGGCGCCATCTTCGGCGAAGGCACCGCGGATCTCGCGCATCTTGTGCGCCGTCTGCCACGTGCGGATGATGACCTCACCGACCCGCCCCATGGCCTGGGAATCCGAAGACATCATTGAAAATGCGCCGATGTCATGGAGGATGTCCTCGGCGGCAATGGTCTCGCGGCGAATACGCGATTCGGCAAAAGCGATGTCCTCGGCGATGCCGGCATCGAGATGATGGCACACCATCAGCATGTCCAAATGTTCATCGATGGTGTTGATGGTGAACGGTCGAGTGGGGTTGGTCGAGCTCGGCAGCACGTTCGCGTGCGAGGCGATCTTGATGATGTCGGGCGCGTGCCCTCCGCCGGCGCCTTCGGTGTGAAAGGTGTGAATCGTACGGCCCGCAATCGCAGCGACGGTGCTCTCGAGAAAACCCGATTCATTCAGCGTGTCCGAGTGAATCGCCACCTGGACATCCAATTCATCGGCCACGCGCAGACAGTTATCGATGGCGGCCGGTGTGGTCCCCCAATCCTCATGGAGTTTGAGTCCCACCGCACCGGCGCGAATCTGCTCTCGCGCAGGCTCCGGAAAGCTCACGTTTCCCTTGCCGAGAAACCCCAGATTCATCGGAAACGCCTCCGCCGCCAGCAGCATGCTGTGGATATGCCATGGCCCCGGCGTGCACGTGGTGGCACTGGTGCCCGCCGCGGGCCCGGTGCCGCCGCCGATCATGGTGGTGACGCCCGAGGTGAGCGCTTCCTCGATTTGCTGAGGACAGATGAAATGGATGTGGGTATCGATGCCGCCCGCCGTCAATATCATGCCCTCGCCCGCAATGATTTCGGTGGCCGCACCGATGGGGATCGTCACGCCGGGCTGCACGTCGGGATTTCCGGCCTTGCCGATACCCCAGATGTTGCCATCTTTCAAACCCACGTCCGCCTTGACAATTCCCCAGTGATCGAGGATGAGCGCATTGGTAATAACCGTGTCGGCAACCGTGGCGGCAAGGCCCTGACCCTGCCCCATTCCGTCGCGGATGACCTTGCCGCCGCCGAATTTCACTTCTTCACCGTAGACCGTCAGGTCCTTCTCGACCTCGACGATGAGCGCCGTGTCGGCGAGGCGCACGCGATCACCGGCGGTCGGGCCGAACATTTCCGCATACGCCTGACGAGTGATCTTGTTGGCCATCAGAGGGGTCCCATGACTTTTGCCTGAAAACCGAACACCCTCAGGTCTCCCGCATACTCGACCAGCTGCACGGTTCGTGCCTGCCCCGGCTCGAAGCGCACCGCCGTCCCAGCCGCAATATCCAGGCGATAACCGCGGGTCGCCGCGCGTTCGAACTTGAGGCTCGTGTTGGTCTCGAAGAAATGATAATGCGAACCCACCTGAATCGGCCGATCGCCGGTATTTTGGACCTCGACCGTCATTGTCTTGCGGTTCGCGTTCAATTCGATCTCGCCGTCGTCAACGAACATTTCGCCGGGGACCATGACTCCTCCTTCAGACGATCGGATGGTGAACCGTGACCAACTTCGTGCCATCGGGGAAGGTCGCTTCGACCTGGATCTCCGGAATCATCTCCGCGATCCCCTCCATCACCTCATCGCGCGTCAGTATCGTCGTCCCATAGTTCATCAGCTCCGCCACGGTTTTCCCGTCGCGCGCGCCTTCCAAGATTGCCGCCGTGATGAGTGCAACCGATTCAGGATAATTGAGTTTCAGACCGCGCGCGCGTCGGCGTTCCGCCACCAGCGAGGCGGTGAAGATCAGCAACTTGTCCTTGTCCCGGGGGCTCAAGTCCATGCCGAACACTCAGCCGTTGGTTTCAACACGCCCAGACCCGCGGCGGGCAGGCGCGTCGGTCGGTAAGGCCGGGCCGCAAGACACTCCACAGACGAACGAACCACGCCAAAGCGCCCTGGGTCGAGTCACCCAGGTAGCGCGCAATGAGCAACCGCGGCAGGCGCGTGATTCCGACCTCGCCGTTTTCCGGGGGAGGATCGAACCCGCGACAGCGCATCAGCAGTTCATCGCTGATCTCGCGGCCGGCGACTACGAAGCTGCCGCACACGGAGAAGCCTCGAAGCCCGACGAGCGACTGCGCAAACCCGGAAGCGGCGTCGAGATTCCCGGTTTCCGACCAGAGCAACAGGCCCTCCTGCCGAATCCGCGACACGATACGCAACGCACCGCGGGTCCAACGTTCACCGGATGCGGCGCGGCCAAAGCTCATGATGTCCCAGCCGAGATACGTGGCAGAACCGGCAAGATCCACGTCGAGTCGCAACTCAACGTTCGACCGGTCAAAGAGGATGTTCTCACGCGGCAGCCATTCGAGCACGGCATTTCCGGCGAGTGAGAGACGAATGCGTTGGACCGCCGGATCGCGCTCCGACCGATACCACTTCGTGGCTCCGGGCGTGGTAAGCAGGGCGCGCGATCCGGATGCACAGTCGACCCGAACGCAGAGATCGTCGCCGGCCGCAACCCCGCCCGGCGGGTGCAGCACCACCACATGGCAGGTGCCCTGCCCCTCGGGGTAGAGGGCCTTTTGAACTTGCAGCGGACCCCGGTGAAGATTGTGAGCGAGTACGGTGGTCTGATCGCGGCGTTTGAACTGCAGATCGAGGTGCGCCTGCCATCCCGTCTCCACTGGCGATGCAATCATGCCTCGATTCTGCCACCGAGAATCCTCGCGCACACGGATTTATTTTGGGACGCCTTTCTGCCAGGTATCCCAGTGCAGAACGATGGCCTCGACCAAGGGCATGCCCGCATGCACGAGATTCACGGCCGCGATGCTGACGGCATCCGGCAGCGCCAATTGAGTTTCCAGGGAATCAAAAGCACTTTGACCTGGATAAGGCCGATCAAAATCGGAGCCGGAACGCAGGACGACGACCCGGCGCAGATCGACGAGGCCGGCTCCCGAACCGCGAGTCAAGGCCTCGAGCACCGCATTGTCCTCCTGCTGTGTCGTGCAATACGTGCCCTTTCCGTCGGTGAGCAAACGGGTCCAATGCCGCGCATGCTCGCCGAGCCGCCGACCTGCCCACCACGTGTCTCCCGAGAGCGTGTCGCATTGGATGACGCGGGGAGGTTGGTGTGCCGCGGACTCTCGATAATGGGCGCGATACGCGCGCAGATCGTCACTGTCCTCGAGTGCAGCGGACTTGGACAATGACAACCCCTGTTGCAACAATGCCTCGTCCAATTGAAAGACCTCGCTTCGATACTCGAGCTTCGGCTTCTCGTCAGGCGAATGCGTCAGTACGCCGAAGTAGCCTTCCTTCCAGCCCGACGGCATCTCCCGCGCATCGATCTCATGGGCGATGCCGGCATCGACGACGTAACGCGCCCACGCGACGGACCCGAGGGTGCCTTGTTCAGGATCCATGCCGGCGATACCGGCAATGACGAAGTAGGTCTGGTGCAGATCGAACAGCCCGCTGAACAGCACTGCCATGACGGACGCGGCCGCATTGGCGTGACCCATGCCAGTGGTCATCTCGCAGACACCGCTCGAGTTGCACTTCACCAGCGGGTAATCCGGGGGTAGGCCGGGAACGCGCAGCTCTGCGGTCGGTTTGAGGGCCGCGATCCACGGTGCCGCCTCCATGCCGAACAGGTTGACGACCATGACCTTCACGGGCAGCGGGGAGCCGACCGAGTCCCCCGCGGCCGGCACAGCGGCATCGGCAAATAACGGCAGCGCCGCCGCCAACCAAAGACATGAAGCCACGGCAAGCATCCGTATGGAGACGCGGCTCATGACAAATAAATAAAGCGGACGACGCAGAGGATCGAGAGTGCGTACACCAACCAGTCCGAAGGTCGAGCTTTGCCGCGTACCAGCTTCAGCACCGCATGGCTCGTGATACCGAAAGCCAGGCCGTTGGCAATGGAGTAGCTCAAGGGGATGATGATGACGGTCAAAAAGGCCGGAATCGCTGCACTCGGATCGCCCCACTCCACCTCGGTGAGCGACCCCATCATCAACGCACCCACCAAGATCAGCGCCGGAGCCGTCGCCGCCGCGGGAATGGCCTGGACCAAGGGAGCGAAGAACAAGGTGAGCAGAAAGAACATGCCCACGAACACACTGGTAAGTCCGGTTCTCCCGCCGACCGACACGCCGGCAGCGCTCTCTATGTAGCTGGTAACCGGACTGGTGCCGGCCAGCGCACCCACCAGCATCGACGCGGAGTCAGCCAGCAGAATCCGATTGAGCCGCGGAATGGATCCGTCCGCTGCGACCAGGCCCGCGCGTTTGGTCACCGCCATCAGCGTGCCGACATTGTCGAACATATCCACGAACAAGAACACGAACACGATCTCGACCAACGACAAACCGACGCCGCCCTTCAAATTGAGTGCGCCGGGGATGTTGAGCTTGAATGCCGTGGCCGATAAATCCGACAAACGATAGGAGCCGGGGGAGAAGTGCGCCAGCCCGAGCGTCCAGGCGAAGCCCGCCGTCAGCAGAATCCCAAAAAGCATCGCACCCTTGACCCCGCGAGCTTGCAGCGCCGCGATGACCAAGAGGCCCAACAGGGAAACCGCTGCGGTCGGCGCCGTGAGATTCCCCAGACCCACCATCGTACCCGGTTTGACGACGATGATGCCGGCATCGGAGAGCCCGATGAAGGCGATGAACAAACCGATACCGCCGCCCACGGCGGCGAACAGCGAACGCGGCACCGCGCTGATGATGAGCTGGCGAACGCCTGCAACCGTCAAAAACAGGAACGCGATGCCGGAGAGGAAGACACAGCCCAACGCCGTCTGCCATGGCAATCCCATGCCCTGCACCACCGTATAGGTGAAATAGGCGTTGAGGCCCATTCCCGGGGCAAGCGCCAGCGGATAGTTGGAAAACAGCCCCATGAGAATGCAGCCGATGCCCGCGGCGAGACACGTGGCAACCGCCACTCCGGCGACCGGCATGCCTGCGGCGCCCAAGATGAGCGGGTTCACCACGACGATGTATGCCATGGTGACGAACGTGGTCATTCCCGCAAACAGTTCGGTGGGGACCGTGGTGCCGTGGCGCGTTAACCCAAAAAAACGATTGAGCATCGCCGGCACACATTACACACGTCGCCACGGACTGTCGACGGCTCTTTAATGCGCTGCGGCCGTGGGTTCGGCGGCCGCCGTAACGGGCCTGGGCGATGACATCAGCTCAACGAACATCCGGGTGAATTTCGGCAGATCCAAATCCATTTGCGCATCGACGCGCTGCAGATCGACCGACGGCTTCAGCGCTTCGCTCCAGGTCAGTGTCTCACCATACGTGGGGCCATGACCCACATCGACATCCATGTAAAGCTGGCGCCGCTTGGTGATGATGCTCGGGTCGAGCCAGGCACAGGCGGCGAGTTCGTCCCACAGGTAGTAGCGATCCTGCGAGTAAAGCGCGACATAACGCGCCGCCGGATTATGCGATTTGGAAATCTCATCGAGCATTTCCTGAGTGAACATGGCCTTGATCGAGACGTCGACCGTGGTCACTTCGATGTGCGGCCAGTGCGCCCGCAACGTGATGCGGGCCGCCTCCGGATCGAACCAGAAATTGAATTCATGCCGCGGGCTAGCGGCGAATTCCGGATCATCGGTCTGCGGATCCAAGCTGCCACCCATGACGACCAGACCTTGAGTGAGTTCCGCGAAGTGCGGATCGATGGCGATGGCGAGCGCAATGTTCGTGAGCGGCCCCGCGGCGTAGATGGTCACCAGATGAGGATGGGCATGCACCTCCCGGATCAGGAAATGAACCGCATCCTCGGGGATCGGCTGGGTATGCGGGGCACCCTCGATGAGTTTCTGGGGGTCCCAGGGCCCGGGCGTATCGGCAGAAGTCTTGCCGGGCTCGAGCGCCTCCCGCTCCCCCCATGCTCCCAACCACGCGACCTTGCCCACCAGTGGCGCTGCGAGTCGGGTCTCCTGCTCGGTTCGCACCAGCGGGAACACGGCGCCCAAGGCCACCGGCACATCAGTTCGGCCGATCAATTCCAGCATTCGTAACGTATGCTCCGCTTCGTTGTCGCGCCACGCATTTCCCGTGACCATGCTGATGCCGAGGACGTCGACGGCCGGCGACTGCAGCAAGACCATCATGGCCATCTGGTTCGAGCCGCCGGGTCCGGAACCATCTTGATCGATGAGCACCAGCCGCCTCTGCGCCGCAGCCGTTGCGGTGAACGACAAGCAAGACGCCATTATCACCAACAGCACGCCTTTGAACCTCATGCACCCTCCATCAAGTCGCCGCTTAGCGCCCACGCTACCTCACCTCAAGGTGCGGCTTGCCGAAACACCGCAGTCGGGAGAGGCCGCCGTCGGGATGCAGATTCACACGCAGATGCGAGACCGGCCCAAGATCACGCACGCACTCCTTGAATTGCACCAGATCGTCGGCCTTCAGGAATTGCGGCTCGAGCAGCTGTGGCCAGTAGAGCGATCGGCTGGATAGATCGGCCTCCGCCGCGCCCTCGAGCAATGCCGCGTTGATCGAGAGCTGATGCGGAAAATTGCCTTTGAAGTGGGCGGTGTCGACCTCGATGGTATCAATCCGTCCCGGAGCCCCCAGCCGAAGAATCATCCAATCGAAGCCGGGTTCGCGGCGCCGCCGGGTCTCCCATCCATCCCCCATGCTGGCGCCCGTGCCCGGCAGGAGTACGTTGTGCATGGAGCCGTAATGCTCGTCACTGCAGGCCAGCGCCCGCCCGCCATTGAGTGCGGCGGCGAGGTCGACGGTCTGGACAGCGGCGCCGGCACCCCACTCGCGATGCACGTTGCCATAGACCCGCAGGCGGGCGACGCCGCCATCGGGGTAGATATGGAGCTTCAGGTGGGTCCAGATCGCGGGCGATTCGACCGGGAAGAAGTTGTGCTGGTCCCCCTTCAAGGGCCGGGTGGGCAACAACTCCGTCCAACGCGTGTGCGCATCCGGCGCCGTCTCGGATCGACAGGCCTCAACGCTGCTGAACGGCGGGAAATTGCCGGTGAAGAAGCGTGTGTCGATATCGAGCAGCATGAGGGTCGAGGGCGCCGCGAGCTGGACGATGCAATGGTCATGTCCGTCGCCGCGCCGGCGCCGCGACTCCCAACCGTCCATCCACTTGCCGTGATCGTCAAAAACCCCCTCACGCCACTGCGGTTCGGCGGGACTCAGCAGCCGGGCCATCGGCGCGAAGAAATCATCGGTCGCAAACAGCGCCACGGCACCCAAGCGCGCATCGGCGACATTGATGCTGCGGCCGATCAACTCGGCGTACCGTGCGGGTTCCGGGCGTTCTGCGGGTTCAGCCATCTGTTGCATCCTCATCCGCGACCGCAGCGGCCAGCCGATAGCCGGCAATCAAGCCGATCTGCTGCAGGGCCGTGGCTCGTTCGACCGATAACTCATTGCCCAATCGTGACTCGCCTGCGCGCAAGATGGATTCCGGCGTGTGGCCGCGCACGGCGAGTATGAAGGGCATCGCAAACTTTTCCTCGTACGCACGATTGAGGGCCTCGAGACGGGCCAGCTCGTCCGGCCGCACTTCATCGAGGCCGGCGCCGCGCTGTTCGCTGGACGACGCACGCGTGAGGTCGGCGCGCGCTCGGCCGCGCAGGCCCAGGCGCGGATGCGCACGAATCAGCGCAAGCTGCTCGGCGTCGGTTGCGTTCTCGACCGCGGCGCACATCGCCGCATGCAGCTCGCGGCATGAGCAGAACGGCCGGATCCCAGCGACCCGCTCTGCGACCCAGGGGGAATGCTCGAAAATGCCCTCGAGCCGCCGCACGAACTCAAGGTAGGGCAGTCGGTTCAATTCGTCGAGCGACATCACGACGGGCGCCTTGGCATGGGTGCGTCGGCCGTGGGCTCGCCGGCCGGCGGCGTGCCGGCCGGATGCACGTTCATCCAATGTCGCGCAAGCTCGATCCTGCGGCAGATCCAAACGTCCGGTAATTGCAGCACATGGTCCAGAAACCGCTCCAGCGCGGCGATGCGTCCAGGTCGACCGACCAAGCGGCAATGCAATCCAACCGACAACATCTTGGGCGCATCGAGCCCCCGAGGATCCCCTTCACGGTAGAGCGTGTCGAAAGACGCCGTGAGATAGTCGAAGAACTGCGTACCTGAATTGAAGCCCTGAGCGGTCGCGAAACGCATGTCATTGGTATCGAGGGCGTACGGAACCACGAGATGCGGCACCAGGGGCGCGTCCGCTGCGAACCCAGCCGGTACGTGGGTCCAATACGGGAGGTCGTCGGCGTAAGAATCCGAATCGTAAACGAAGCCGCCATGTTCCACGACCAACCGTCGCGTATTCGGGCTGTCCCGACCCGTGTACCAACCGAGCGGCGCCTGCCCAAAAATGTCCCGCAGGACGGCCACCGCCTCCGCCATGTGCGCACGCTCCGTCGCCACATCGACGTGCTGGTAGCTGATCCACCGCAGTCCGTGGCAGGCAATCTCATGGCCGAGCTCGCGCAATGCCGCTGCGGCCTCCGGATGGCGGCGCACGGCCGCCGCCACGGCGAACACGGTGAGCGGCAGTCGATGCCGCTCGAAAACGCGCAGCACGCGCCACAGTCCCGCGCGCGACCCGTATTCGTAGAGCGACTCCATGCTCATGTGACGCATCGGGAAGGCCTGCGCATTGATGATTTCGGACAAGAAGGTCTCCGAGGCGGGGTCGCCGTCGAGCACGGTGTTTTCCGCGCCCTCCTCGAAGTTCAACACGAATTGCAATGCGATGCGTGCCCCATTGGGCCACCGCGCGTGCGGCGGCTGCCGGCCATAGCCCGCAAGATCGCGCGGATAGCCGGCATTCATCGCCGCGCTCCATGGCCGATCCACATGAGCACGGTGGAGCGCTCCTGCTCGGTCATGCCGGTCAAATTGCCGAGCGGCATGGCGTGCGCCGCGAGTTGCTGCTGTACCTGCGGAAGATGAGCGAGTACTTCATCGATATTCTCCAGGATGATGCCATTGGGCGCCGCACTGAAGCCGGGCTCCGTCGGGTTGGTCGAGTGGCAGGGTACACAGCGGTGATCGACGATCTCTTGGACTTGCACACGGCCGATCGAGCCTTCGCCGCCGGTCATCGATGCGGCGGCACTCATCGCCGGGACGGGCCGGATCGACGGGGCGAGCGCAAATATCAGCGCTCCGAGCGCGAGGACTCCGAAGATCGCCGGCGCGGCGATTGCGGCGCGGCCCGATTCGGCCGGTTTGTGTCGGGCGACGAAAGCCGCGCGAATGCTGGCACCGGCAAAGCTCATGGCGAGCAGCACCACCCAGTTGTAGCGCGCGCCGTAGGTCATGGCGTAGTGATTGCTGATCATCACGAACACCACCGGCAGAGTGAAATAAGTATTGTGGACCGAGCGTTGCTTGCCGCGAAGACCCGGCGCCGAATCGGGTTCACGCCCCTGCTGCTTGGCCCGCACGAGCTCACGCTGCCCCGGAATGATGACGAACAACACGTTGGCGACCATGAGGGTGCCCAAGGAGGCGCCGAAAATCATGAATGCTCCTCGGCCGCTGAACACATGGGTGAGCAACCATGCCTCAGCCGAGATCATCATCGCCACCAGAACCGCCAGCCCCTGAGGACGGCGCGCGAGCGCCGAGCGGCACAACCCGTCGTAGCTGAGCCAGCTCGCCAGGAGCACCAGCAACGCGATGCCGACGGCTGCAGGCTTTGACAGCGGCATCACCGCCGGATCGATGAGATACGCCTCCGCCTGCCAGAAGTACAGCAGACAGAGCAGCGCAAACCCGCTCAACCAGGTGGTGTAGGCCTCCCAATAGAACCAATGCAGCGTGGCCGGAAGCGTGGACGGCGCGACCCGGTACTTTTGCGACCGATAAAATCCGCCGCCATGCACAGCCCATAATTCTCCCGCCACTCGCGGGTCGGCCGCCTCGCCCGCCTTGAGCGGCTCGAGATGGTTGTCCAGCCAGACAAAATAGAAGGAGGCGCCGATCCAGGCGATTCCCGCAACGACGTGCAACCAACGCACCAACAGACCCAGCCACTCGAGAGCATAGGCGAGCATCATCCGCCTCGATAAACCGAGTATGTCCAAGGGGACACCAGGAGCGGCACGTGATAATGCTGATCGGCCGCCGCGATGCCGACCTGGATCAAGGCCTCCTCGATGAAGGCCGGCTCCGGCAGGCGAATGCCGCGGGCGCGGAAATAGTCCCCGACGAAAAAAGTCATCAAGTAACGACCTGTGTGAAAGTCGGGACCGCTCAACAGGGGGGCCGCACAGCGGCCGTCCTTGCCCGTCATGGTCGACAGCAGCAGTGTGGGTTCCGGTGAAGACAATTCACGCAATTCGATGCGCACGCCCGCCGCGGGCACTCCGGCGGCGGTATCGAGCACGTGAGTCGTCAGCTGGCCCATGCGTCATTTCCTGAACTTCGAGGGCGGCCAGTCGCCCCGGCTTTTGTTGCACCATCATGCTATAGAGTGTTTCCCATGAGTTTATTCGATTTTCACAGAGGAAGGTAGGATGGCCCGGGGACTCATGGTGGTCGACGAATTCTTGAGAGGGCTGCCGAAGGCCGAGCTGCACGTCCACATCGAGGGGACGCTGGAGCCGGAGATGGCATTCGAACTCGCCCGCAGGCACGGCGTGTCCCTGCCACAGACCAGCGTCGGCGAGTTGCGCGCAGCCTATGACTTCACGAACCTGCAATCCTTCTTGGACATTTATTACGCCGGTGCGGCGGTACTTCGGGATCAGAACGATTTTTACGCGCTGGCGTCCGCGTATCTGCGCAAGGCTCATGACGATGGGGTGGTCCATGCGGAAATTTTCTTCGATCCGCAGACCCATACCGCCCGCGGAATCCCCCTCGTCGAGGTGTTGAAGGGGCTGCATGCTGCATGCAGCGATGCGACGCGTGAGTTTGGCATGACCACGCGCTTGATCCTGTGTTTTTTGCGGCATTTGGACGCGGCGGACGCCATGCAGACGCTGGAAGCCGCCCTGCCCTACCGGGACTGGATTGCCGCTGTGGGACTCGATTCATCCGAGCGCGGACATCCTCCCGCCAAATTCGCCGCCGTTTTTGACCGGGCCCGCGCCGCAGGACTTGCCGCAGTGGCGCACGCCGGCGAGGAAGGGCCGCCCGCTTATATCATCGAGGCATTGGACCTCTTGAAGGTGCAGCGGATCGATCACGGCGTGCGCTGTGAGGAAGACCCGGCGCTGGTCCGACGCCTCGCGATGAGCCGCATCCCGCTCACCGTATGCCCGCTGTCGAACATCAAACTGAAGGTGTTCGACGCCATGGCGAACCATAATCTGAAACGCCTCCTCGATCAGGGTCTCTGCGTCACGGTCAATTCCGACGATCCTGCGTATTTCGGCGGCTATGTGCTCGAGAACTATCTCGCATTGCACCGAGGCCTGGGGCTGTCGCTCGCCGATTTGACCACCCTCGCGCGCAATTCATTCGAGGCATCCTTCCTGGACGGAGCGGCGAAACGGCGCTGGGATGCGGCAATCGATGGCTACGTTCGAGCCGCCGGATTGGACATGTCCGTCCCCCGGTGATCCCGCGCCGCGCTCATCGACGTTCGCAACGAGACCGCGCCAGGCGGCCGGCCACCCAGACGTCGCGAATGTTCGTGCGCGCAGCGCCATAGATGATTTTTTGCAGAACGGCGTCGGGTGGATCGCCCGCGGCAAGCCGCCAATTGGAATCAGCCCGGTCTCCATCGACCACGATGGCGTCGAACTGGTAGCCCGGGGCAAATGCGCCTATGGGCAAATCGAGCGCAATGCCGCCGCCGACGGTGGCGAGCCAGAACGCGGTGAGCGCGTCGATTCGGGCTCCCGGCATTCTGCGCTCTTCGCGGGCAAGCGCGGGATCGACGCCGGCCTCGAGCAGGCGCGAGGCGATCACCGCCTGGCGCGCATTGTCGAGGATCGAAGGACTTGGGCCGCCCGCAATGTCGGTGCCGAGACCGATATGCATGCCACGTTCCAACATCCGCTGAACGGGGAATACCGCATCGGAGAAATAAACGTTCGACAACGGACAATGCGCGATGCCGGCACCGCGCCGGACGATTCGGTCGACATCATCCTCGCCGATGAAGTTGCCATGTGCCAGGACGGTATGTCGTGACAACAAGCCAAATCCCTCGAGTGCCGCGGTGTCGGATACGCCGCACCGCTCGAGCACGTAACCGTGCTGCCAGTCGCTCTCCGAGCAATGGGTCTGCACATGGCAGCCGGTCTCTGCAGCCAGGGCACCCAGCCGGCGCAAAAGGTCGTCCGAGCATGAGGGAATGAACCGGGGAGTGATCACCGGCTGAATCAGGCGCTCCGCATTACCGGGCATCGAGTTGACATACGTGATGAAAGCGCGGGTAAGTTCCTCGGCAATCTCCGCGGATGCGTCTCTATAATTGGCCGGGCACTGCGTCGGGTCATCCATGGCGACGCGGCCGATCAATGCACGCTGGCCCCTCCGCAGGCAGATATCCGCCAGACGCTGGGTCGCCTCCAGATGAATAGTGCCGAAGTAAAGGGCCGTGGTGGTTCCATTGGCCAGCAAACCGTCGACCAGCGATTCGTATTCACTCGCGGCAAATTCGAGATCGGCATAGCGGGCCTCGAGCGGGAAGGTATACGCTTGCAGCCACTCTTCCAGGGGTCGATCCATCGCCGATCCCAGCTGTGGCCATTGCGGGGCATGCACGTGCAGATCGACCAATCCCGGCAGCAAGACCTGGTGCTGATCGAGCACCACCAACGTTCCGCGCGCCGCATAGTCGGCGGCCAAGCGCGTCACCTCGGCCGACTCCCGCCGATGCACTGCGGTGATCTCCCCCCTCTCGCCAACCACAATGAGCGACTGATGCAGCGCCTCGACCTGGCCGCGAAGCGGCGTGTGGAGGGCCGTGCCGAGAAATGCACGTGCCGGACTTGATTGCAACGTCATACAGGACTCCGCAGGTGATCATCCAAGTCGGCGCTGTCGCACCGCCCTCCCCCAGGGCACGGCCCTATATTCCACCGAGATCCACCTGGAAGCCAGCGCCACCCGGGCGACGGCCGCTCGCGAGATTGCCAAACGCGGACCGGATGGCGCAGCATCTGCGTACATGGACAAGTTATTCATCTCTGCCGATTCGCTGCTGCGCGACTCGATGGAACTTGCACGATTGATCGTGCGCAGTGGGTTTCGGCCGACGTTCCTCGTGGCCATGTGGCGCGGCGGCGCGCCGATCGGCATCGCGGTACAGGAAGTGCTCGAATACCATTCCATCCACGCGGACCATATCGCGATCCGGACGTCGTCCTATGTCGGGATCGGTGAACAGGCCAAAACCGTACGAGTCCATGCCCTCGACTACCTCGTCTCGCGGTTGACCGCGGAGGATGAATTACTGTTGGTCGACGATGTGTTCGACTCGGGCCGAAGTCTCGATGCCGTCATGGCGGAACTGACGCGCCGATGCCGGCGTAATCTGCCCGAGAGGATCCGCATTGCCACGGTCTATTACAAACCCGCGCGCAATCGCAGCAAGCTCGTGCCCGATTACTACGTCCATGCCACCGACCGCTGGCTCGTTTTCCCTCACGAAATCCAAGGGCTCACGCGTGAAGAGATCTTGGCGACCAAGCCCGTCGGACCGAACTTTTTCGATTTCGTCGATACTTGAAGCCGCCCGCCATCACCGAGCGGCCAGCTCGTCCATGGCGGTCATCAGCCAGGAGCGAATCCCCGCCTCGCTGGCCGAGTGACCGGCATCCTCGACGAGAATGAGGCGGGATCCCGGCCATGCTCGATGCAGCTGGACGGCGGAAATCGGCGGACACAGCAAATCATAGCGGCCTTGCACGATGGTGGCCGGAAGATGCCGTATCCGGTCTACCTGCTGCAGCAGCCAATCATCCGGCTGATAGCGATTATTGCGAAAATAATGCACTTCGATGCGCGCCATGGCGTACGCCACGTCTGCGGCATTGGCTTCGTTCAGCCGGGTCGCATTCGGGATGAGATTGGCCAAAGTGGCCTCGTAGAGACTCCACCGCCGCGCGGCGGCGAGCCTGATCGCGTGGTCGGGGTGGCCCAGCAGCTGCGCGTAGCCTTCCAACGGATCGCCGGCACGCAACTCCGGCGGCAAACCCTCCAGCAGGGCAGCCAACGCCTCGGGCCGGAACAGGCGGCCGGCCTCGAAGAGCCACCTTATTTCGAACTCCCGCATCAGGAAGATGCCCCGTAAGGTGAGGCTCATGCATCGCTGCGGAGCGGCCTGCGCATAGGCGATGGCCAGCGTAGAACCCCACGAGCCGCCGAAGAGATGCCAGGCCTCGACGCCGCGGTGCTGACGCAGCGCCTCCATATCCGCAATCAAATGCGCTGTCGTGTTGTTGCGCAGCTCTCCGGTGGGTGTCGAACGTCCTGCGCCTCGCTGATCGAACAGGATCACGCGATAGCGGGCGGGATCGAAGTACCGGCGGCTGGTCGCGGAGCATCCACCCCCGGGGCCGCCGTGCAGGTAGACCACGGGAATGCCGGCGGGATTGCCGCACTCCTCCCAGTAAACCGAGTGGATCTCATCGACCGCAAGACGGCCCGAGGCGTAGGGCTCGATCAGAGGGTACAAGTCGCGCACGGTGTTCACAACGCGCGAAGCTACGCGAGCGGGACTAAGAATGCCAGACCCACAACCCGGGGCGGCGGCGGAGGGAAGAATGGGTGATCGTCACCCCGATAAATCTTGCCATTCGCCGTTCTCGCGATAGCGATGCGACACCCCGCCGGAGTCCGACAGGACGAAAAGATGAATCCAGTGATTGTCCACCAGATGCCGCACCGACTCGTGCTTCTGGATGACGGCGTTGATCGCATTGCAGGGCGCCTCGATGAACACCGTGAGCCGCAACGGTTCGTGAACGAAACGGACGCCATCATGGACCGACTGCCATGGAAGCCCCGTCTTCAGATCGCCTGCGTTGCCCTCGAGCACGCCGATCGTACCCGCCACGTTGTGCAACACCTTGTTGCCCGCGCCGAACGTGCGGTTGTTCACGGTCGACGCATAATACTGAAGGTTGATCCAGATCGCGACGATCATGGGCGCCGTCATGATGAGCTCCAGCACCGCAAAGTTATCGTCCCTGCGCCAGTCATAGTCATGCAAAAACGCGCGACCCGCCAGGTCGATACCCCGGGTTCGGTGGCGTGGAGCGGCAATGAAGGCGGCATTGCCGGCAAGGCCCCACTCCGGGCGCACCTGGGACCAATCCCGGCTGCGGGCCAACACCCGTCCCTCGGCACGCGGGCCGTCCGGAATACCGAGCGACGCGGCCCGCTCGAGCCGCGCCAAAGAGGCGGCCCGATTCAATCGGCCCCGTACTCGCCTGAGATCCTCGACATGGCTGGCCGGTACGTCGTCGACGTCGAAGATCTTGATATCGTCGGTGGTGGTATCGTGCAGGCAGCTCAGGAACCAGGTGTCATCGGGCACTTCGATCCCACGTGCCGCAAGATGTCTGCGCGTTCCCGGATCGTTGAGGATGGTGGCCGCGACTCTTGCGTTGGCCTCGCCGGAATGGCCACCGCACGCGCCGCAGTCGAGCGACGATGCATGCGGATTGTTCGCCGTCGTGCTGCCATGACCCACGAGCAACACCAGGCGGGCAAAGTTCTGTGTGAGGGACATGCCGCGCAGTACCGCCTCGGCCATGCGGACGCGCTGCATCTCGTCGAACCCCGTCTGCCGCCCGGCAACGATGCGGGATTCGATGCGCGGTCCCACGCGACCGACGACGGCGGCATCCAACCCGTCGATATCGGGGTCCGTGACCGGACGGGTCAGCCCCAGCGTATCGCTCAGAATCTTGATCGCGTACAAGAGGCCTGCCGTCTCGACGTAGATGAACGATGAGACCGCCGAAACCTTGAACGACTTCCAGGCTTTGGCCGCCCGCTGCCGCAGCTGCCGACGACCGAGTATCTCCGTCTCTTCGCTTGCGGAGGCATTCTTCACGGCTTCGCACACGACGAACGCGGGGGTGAGCAACACCGGGCACTGAGCGCCGCCGGTCTGATGCCCGATTCTCACGTACTCGATGGGATAGCCGAAGAAGCCCGCGAACCCCAAGGTTTCCACGTCCGTGGCCAGCGATTCGAAGGCGCGCCGGAAGACCTCCGAACGGACGTCGATGCAAAAGGCGGCCTGTACCTGCTTGCGCCGGTGTCGTGTCTTGGAACGGATCTCGACCGTATTCTGCGCGAGTTGACCGAGCAGGCGGCGCCGATAGGCCGCCTCGTAGGCCTCCTGCATGAGGAATTCGATGGCGATGTCCGGATCGCCGCCGAAGCTTTCGTCTTCCGGCGGCGTTGCCGCAATCTTCATGGCCTCCTGCCAGGCGTCGCGGAAGCGTGCATCGCTGTGCTCCGCAAACAACGTGTAACCCCAGACCAGGCGGATGGCGAGCAGCTGCACGAGCGTATCGTCCCGGCGGCCGTGCAGGTTGCTGTTCCAGACGAGATAACGCGCATAAGCCGCCCAGCCGCCGATGTCGGACAGGGCTTGATGCAGATAATCTTCCACCGCCCGCGCCGGAATTTCCTGACGTCGGACCACTTCGCCGATCGCCTCGACCGCGACCTCCGGCATCGCGGCCACCGTCGCGCGAAATCCCGCGATGCCCATCATCTCCGGGTTTCGGTCGTAGCGCATCGACGCTCGCCAGGCGGCGTAGGGGCGCATCCCCCGCGACGGCAGGCGCCAGACGGACTGTCCTTCGTCGAAAAACGCCGCGCACCATTTGGAGATCTCGTCCACCATGAACGAAGTACGCGAAGCCTGCCGATCGCCCTGCGCCAGCGCGTCCAGCACCTCGGCGACGGTGGCCACCACGCCGCTCCGGCCGGTCTTGATCGGTACGTCCTTCGCAAG
>Ga0209208_10001907_pt1 | contig 29830 bp, 16 predicted proteins | sample S1TSphfallax_3_FD_187694 | JGI IMG/M metagenome (GOLD analysis project Ga0209208, IMG submission 187694) | Host-associated microbial communities from peat moss isolated from Minnesota, USA - S1T2_Fd - Sphagnum fallax MG (SPAdes) (version 2) | ecosystem: Host-associated > Plants > Peat moss >...
GCACTCTATAAACACACAAAAAAGCAAAACTTCCTTGACCCAAAAAAAACAATAATAATAATGCACCTTTCTTCACATTTCCCTTTGCTCAAAAGTCACAAGCAAAAATCAAACCATTGACCACAATTGTTTGCTACCAAAATGTGACCTAACCCCCACAAAACAAAACATTGCATCCCTCTTTTTGCATGCAAGTCCCAATGAAATATTGAAAGTTTGCACTCTTTGCTTTCCAATGTTCTCCTTTCGGTTCACTTGCTTCCTCCCTTTGTCTCCAATAATTTGATCAAAAAGAAACACACATTGAGTTTCCATGAAAGAAAGTTTTTGGCATTTTTGGTGTTGTAATTGGTGTGCCTTTTCTTCACACATTGAGTTTCTATGAAAGAAAGTTTTTGGCATTTTGGTGTTGTAATTGGTGTGACTTTTCTTCACATTCTTTGGTTGTTTAGTAAACAACTCAACTCCCTTTTTTATTTCTATGTGTATTTTGAGGGATCTCCCCCAGCACAAGAACCCTAGGGCATTAAAAGTACCTCAATAAGACACCAAAATCCATTACCTTTTAGGGCATGGGGGCTAACCTAGAAGAAGAATTGGGCCAAGGGGGCCTTTTTTTTTTTTCCTTTTTTTCTTTTGGTGACAATTGCAAGTGTAGCCATAATTCCAGCCCTCCAGAACAATCATAGTCCTAGATCACGTTTGATAAGTAACCCCTCAAATAATTAACATTTTTTGAGGATTCAATTTTGACATGCGAAATTTTGAATTTTTTTGAGATTTTGCCAACGAAGGAATATATATGATTATTAGTAAGAAACAAATAATTAGTAATCCTCAAATAATTAACATTTTTTGAGGATTCAATTTTGATGCGTGGATTTTTGAATTTTTCGAGCTTTTGCCAACAAAGGAATATATATGATTATTAGTAAGAAACAAACTTGTGTTTTGTGCTTAGTTTGTGATTGTCATTGTGTAAACTTAAAGGACAAGGGTCTGTCTTTAGACCCTTTTGAAATTTAAGGTACTAACTCTAGGCCAAGGGGAGATGTTGAAAATTTCAAAGGGTTTAAAATAGACTCCACCTACATAAAGAAACATGTATAATTTCGTTTCAAAAATTTGTCCTAAAATTATCTTTTGGCTTTTTTTATCCTTTTTTTTTCGCTTTCATTTTCTATGTATTATCGGTGTCGTTCTCATTGTGCATCATCACCATCTCATTTGTTTGCATTATGATCTTTTATGTGTTTTTTTAGTGTACATGCAAGGTTTTCATCTTTTTTTCACTATTTTTATTGTTTTTTTTCAAAATCATCTTAGTTTTTTCACAAGATTTTGATCATTTTCATCTTATGCTTTGTTAAACCAACATTTTTTCATCTTGTGTTTGTCAATTGGAATCATTTTTTTTAGGATAACATCATCTTTTTCATCTTATGCTTCATCTTAACTTTGTCAAAGTAATGTTTCATCATCTTGTGTTTTGTCTACTGGAATCAATGTTTTTTGTTTTCTTCATTCTTGTGATTTATAAAACGTTCTACTATTATGTTTTCAAATAAAATTGTCAGTTGAGAAAATACATTTGTCTATCGTGTCAATTTGCATCTTTCTCCTACTTTCATAAACTTGTAAGAATTTGTTTGATTCTAATAGTAATATTTGTAAAATCCTCTCTCTCTATTCTTTCCTTTTTGTTATTTCTTGTTGAATTTGTTCCTTGTTTTGTTATAGGAAGTTATGGATATATTGTTGTTTATTTTCCAACATTTTTGCATTTGTGCTTATTTGTGCAACATTTTTTTTTAATTTACACCTTCTTTTGGACCAACATTCGTTCAATTGGCTTGTAATTTGTTTATCAACAATTTATTTCTTCCAAGTTCTTGTACATTGGAATTTTTGTTTATAGATCCTTTTTTATGTTATTTTGGTGTTTCTATAGCAATGTTTTTCATTGATTAGCTTGCTTCAAAGAAACATTGTTCTAGTGACATTTCAAAATTTTCTATTGAAAGTTCCATCAATTCTATTACAAAATTGTTAGGTTTAGTTGTAAATAACAACCAATTTGTCGACTACATTCTTTTGTTTTTATCAATATTTAATCTTTTGCATCGACACCTACTACACCATCTTCTTGCTTTGTTGGTGTTGATGAGGTTGATTTGTCATGACTAAAGGCTAAGACCTATGGGTTATATATGCAATCCCATAAATAAAAACCTTCGATTTCCTTAATCTCCCTAGAATTTTGCTAAAGTAAATCATGCATTATTCTCATGGTTATACAATCCTTTGGTTCCTTTGAAATGATTTTGGTGCTCCTTCATTTGATTTAAATATTGATGAACCAATTCTCGAATTGATTTAAATTTTAAGGTTGTTTTTAATTTTGTACTTGAATTTTTTGAATCATGTTGTGATGTTATATTTGCCCATAGTTCATTGCCTATTAATAATGTTGCAATGAACAAAATTCTTGAAATTGATACAAAGGAGTCGGAAAATGTGAACAAGGTTAACAAATAGGCAAGTAATGCATGGAATGAATGGAGGAACTTTCAAAGTTTCAATACATAAAAATTTATTCTAAATTTGTCTAAAAATGCAAACTCCAACAAGGAGTTGGTGGACATGTTTGCTTTATTTATTTTTGAAGCTGCAAAAATAAATGGTTTTTATACCTTCAAACTAAGGAAAAAATCCAATTATAATTTTTTATTTTTTGTAGGTTTTTTTTTCCTTTCATTCTCACAATTTTTCAACTTATTTTATTTTTAAATGTGTTGTTCGTTTTTTGTTTAATGAGTTGCATTTATTTCTAAAACATATCTACATTTGTTGCAACTTCACTTGTTGTACTTTTAATTTTTTTGTTTCTTATAATCCAATGTTTAATAAGAGCCATTGGAAGGCCTTTTCGACAAGACGAGGAAAATGGACTAATATTTTTACACCCTATAACATTTTCATTAATGTCCAATTCCAATGAATGAAGCTTGTTAATGATGAAGCAAAAATTCATGCAACAAAGTCAAGCTTCAAAAAAATATCAAAAACTCTTATGTGTTATCTATTGAGGAAAAACAAAAAATGTTGGGGCAACCAATTTGTTAGTCAACATCACCAATAGGCTTGGATCTTCAATTTGGTTACTCTGCATCAAGATTTTTTTCATCCAATATTATCAAGAGTTGAGGAATGTTGATTTTGAAGATTTTTGCATTTTGCAACTAATTATTGGTTACATTTTGTGATTTTGCCAAGGTGTCTCTAAAATTGGCATATTGATGCAACTAGATGTTATGTTGATAAACACCATCCTAATGTTGATTATCCTATTGTTGATGTCATTAAGACTTCCCAAGTTATGAAAATAAAACACCCCACAAATTGGCTTATGGTAAGCATAGGCCTACTTTGGGGTGCCATAACTTTCTCATTTGTAATCCGTTTTCAACAATTCTTCATGTGTTAGATGCACCAAGAGGAGGGCTTCAAGGTTTTTTGAAACACCAGAAGCAACAAAACCCTCCCCTAGCTACTATTCTCTAATACAGTAGTTGCATTTAATGTGCAACTAAGTTGGTTCATGGGGTTTACAATGGAATTTTTTATCTCATATCCTTTGGCTTCCAATTCTATTTGGCTCAATACATAACAAAAAACAACCTAATACCAAGTGCCATTGGGCATGACTGTATTAAAAAACTTGACCTTTATGAAATGGTTAATTTTAATAATAAAATTGGATTATTTTAATGCTACCTATATAGCCTAAGCCTAGCCACTTTCAACCTACTTACATACCTAAATAAACCAACCTACCTAATAGGGTTTAATAATTACCTACCGACCTTAAGTAACACATGTCAACATCTTATTAACCATAAATTAGACGATTTAAATTTCATTAATTAATATTTAAAAACTAAAAAATAAGCGGGCTTTAATTGCCACGCGTCACCATATAATTGGTGTTTTAAAATGGACACATGTCAAATGGTCAATGAATGTTCCATGTTGTGCCATGTGTCATCATCCTAATGGCAGAAACTTTAATGATTGAGATTAATCCAATGAGTTTTTAATTTTGAAAAATAAATAAATAAATAATGACACGTGTCTACAAACTAGTTGTCCAAAAATTTAATATGTGTCATATTTTGATTAGTTGCATTGTAATTGCAAGAAAAGTTCCACATAAGGTGCAATGACATTTAGAGTGGTATGTATGGATTAATATGTATATTAACACCATATATATATGTTACATATGTAGTGTTGCATGCAACTAAATGTCATGTGCCACTTGTCTTACAAAACTACACAAATTTGCAATTGCATGTGTCGCATGCAACTGAATTTTAGTTGCAAATGATAGTTGCAAAACCCAAAATTTCTAGTAATAAAAAACACCTCCAAAATATTTGAGGCATCAACAAACTTCCCAATTAATTTATAATTGAAAAATCAACTAGAAATGTGACATCAAGTATTTATTCAACTATTTTGGTAATTTTGTTTTAAGGATGGACAAAAAAATTCAGGTTGAATGGATGAAAATTATGCATTTTGTAGGGTCCATTTGTGATTAGGGTACCAAAAGGAAATGTTTTAAGTTTTTCAAAACTACAAAGGACAACTTTGGAATTTTGTTTGTCTTACATTATTATAATCGTAATGGATTATTGTATGCTAATAAATAAAATTTTATTAATAATTTGGATACTTAATAAATGTCATTTTAAGTCTTATAAATTAACTTATCAAATGTTTAAACTACATTTTTTTAAAAGGAATCAAAAGAAATGCATAAAATCATGCAATTGATTTAAAAAAATTTGTACAACAAAAACATGTGTCGCAACCCTAGCCTTGGGTTCGCGACCAAGGCAAGGGGTTACAAGGTTGTGGGCCAAGAGAAAAGGCCTAGGAGTGAAAGAAAATGTGAGGGAATGAACCCTCACCTTCGCAAGGGAGCTCCAACCTTGGGAGGTAGAGTCCTAGTGGACTCCCGAATGTTCATAGAATGATTACAAGGGTCAAAACACAATGGATTAAAGAGTTATTTATACCAATGGAAAGCTATTGGAATGTAGTTGTCTAAAATGGGTTCACATGACCCATTTGGACATTTGAAACACAAGTTATGGCCAAAAGAAAGGCTAGGAGTCAAATTGGCAATTTAACTCCCGACCACTAAAAGTTGGGAATAGACCCTATTTCCTTGCATGAAAGTGGCGTGCAACATGTCGTTGGAAAGTTCTTGACAAGGCTACAACTTTGCTTCAGATTTCAATTCAATTAGAGGTTTTCCCGCAAAGTTATTGGCCCCCAAAGTTGTGTGAGTCCCAGCTATAGGAAATTCAAACTACCACTTGGGAGTCCCCGAACAAAATGCCATTTGGATGTGTGCCTCATGTGGAGGCATAGAGTATACTATAAAGGGGAAGGTGGTGGCTTCCCCAAGTCCGGGCTATGGTGAGTCTTATGAATCCAAATTTCCCGTGACTCATCCTAGCACCAAAAGTGTTCCAACTATGCACTAACCACCTTGTGTTGGTTTTATGCAGGTCCGTGTGAGTAGTTGATGCTTGTCATTCTTCCTAGTCCCATCCTGGAGCTCCAACACGCCCCTCTACCCCTCCAAAGTGCTATGAGCCAAGGAATGTGCCCCGATTTCTTACTCTCCTGTTGTTTTTAGTTTGGATTCACATTTGAACCCCTCAAGGAGTTGGGAGCGCATCACATGCCCCCTTCTAGGAATGTACATGTTCATTGGATGACTTTGATGAAAAACCAAAATGCACAAAAATGTCAAAATTTTAAAAAAAGGGTTGTTAGGCAAAGGACTCATTTTTTAAACCATTTGACAAAAAAATATGTTCAATGGGTTCAAAGTGTTTTAGGTGTAGGTCACATGTGCAAGAAATAATCTTGCCAAAAAACATGTTTAGTTGTCCATTGAAATTCATTTTGGGATGTTTTGGGATTTTTTACATTTCTAGTTATAAACCAAAATTTTCATACATAGTTATGTATGAATGTGAGAACTCGGGGATTGTCTATGCCATGACCTCATTTTCAAAGAATCATTTTCACTTTAAGTGTGGTCATTTTCCATTCTTTGCGACAAGGTGTGTGAGCTAGTGCAACTAGTAGCTAGTCATTTATTAACACAATCCCCAAATTGATTTGAGGTAATGCCTTTAAGCCCAAATTCCCAAACATTTGATAATTTAAATCTTCAATTCTCATGTAGCCTCCAAACAAAATTAGTTTGGCATTTAATGTTGGTTTGCCACTTCTACTAGATTTAGTGGTGATTGAACACATTTTGCCCCTCTTGCCATTAGCTAATCGTTAAATGTTTTGGTGCCTTCGTCGAGTAAACAAAGGTTGGTTTACTACGGTGTGGAAAATTGCCCAATGGAATGCATTTGAAAATCATCAAAATTAACAATCCCAATTACTAAAAAATGATATCTCGAAATCAACTTTGTAGATCTTCTCTTAAAGACCGCATAGAATTTGAAATGCAATTTGAACACATTATTGAACATCTTTAATGATGAATTTTTCCTAGTTGAGGTTTTGAAAAGTGAATAGTATAAACTTTTGAAATTTTAGGGTTTTGATAATTTTGGAACATGAATTTTTGCCAACATCTAATGGATTCTAGATGCCTATTGGATGTATATAAATAAAAAGCACCATTTGATTCCCCCATCCCCTTCTTGGTTGTGATTTTTAATTTTGATGAATGCATTTGTCATGATGTTTTCAATTCAGTTTGAATTCTTAACCATCATCCTCTTGCTTTTGGCTTTAAATTTTATTTAGTACATTATAATCAAACATCTCAATCCTATAAAAAGAGCCCACCCTCCTCATGGTTTTGGGTTTTAGTTTTGGTTTAAGGTTCATAATTTGTCATGATGATTTCAATTTAGTTTGAATTTCAAGCCATCTTCTTATTATTTTTGGCTTTCAATTATGATTAATACATGAAAGTCCAACATTTAAATATTGTAAAAATAGCCCCATCTTCTTCATTTTTTTCAATAATTTTCTTGATTGTTTTCATAATGATACGGTGGTTTCAACTCATACCATTACAAAGCATAAACCGTAATCAAATATGGGATTATAATGTTGTTAATGATTAGGTTTGATCATTTATGTTGTTTCAAAAGGGTTGGACAAAATTTTGAATATTGCAAAGACAAACATAAGAGAAAATATGGTAGAAATAAAGAAAGATTTTATCCTAGATACAAAAAGAGATGAATTTTATCCCAAAAATAAAATGAGAAGGAAACTGTGGAAGAAATGAAATTGGGATATTAAGGCACATAGATAAATAATGTGGTCGGTTTAAAAGTGGAATTATGTGCATGTTTGTGTGTGAAATGTAAAATGAATGGATTGATTATGTTAGAATGCAAAGGTCTCAATGTGATGAAAACTTCCAATGCACATATTCATGTGGCAAAGGCATGGTGGTAGGATAAAAAAACCAACAGATTGTTGAGTCTATTCAATTCATGAACACCATGTGCGCTACTTACAATCATCATTTTTTTATTTATAGCAAGTATAAAACCAAGGTAACATAATTAATTCTTTCCATAGTGTGGAAGGATGTGTATACAACATACAAAAATTATGATTTGGATTTTAATTTGTAGGAGGAAACATAATAAAAAGGTTATAGAAAACATTAAAGGAATTGAAAACAAGGACATCAAATCAAGAAGGTTTCAAAAGAATTGTATTACAAAATGAAAAAATGTTCACACACTTGAAATCAAATGGATGTCCATGCCATGCATAATGTTTTGAAACGCCTTCAATCCCTAATTGATGATACCAATCCGTCAACCCCATCTAATTTTACATCTACACCTACATTTAATTTTCCTTCTATGTATGTAGATTTGGAGATTCCATCATATGGGCCTAGTGTAGCATCAAGATTGCCATCTACATCCACTCTGTTAGAGAAGACTAGGATGAAGGCTTATTATTTGCAATACCAATCACGAAACATTGAATAGATGACATCCATAATTGAAATGGATTTAAAACGTTTGTTCTACTATAAGCATAAATGCAAATTACTAAATTGACAAGGCAAACAAAGTTAAAATCAATAACTTGAAGATAGCTAAGGATCTAGGAATTATAGGTAAAGAAGAGTTCAAATCAAATGTTAAAGAGATTTTAAATTTGTAGAACTAGAAATCTCCATCCCACCCATGGTTAATAGGGTTGGGCATCTGCTCACCTACAATTTGAAATGTGAAATCTATTTGTTGTCTATGCAAAAAGTTTGACAAAATAACTATAGTTTTGAACAAGCACTATGCCAAAACATGGCGTCCATGACTAGGACATTTTGTAACTATGTCCTTGCTGTAGTCATGTAGTAGTATAACCCTTGTCCTTTCCAACTTTCAAGGGGTTTTGGACAAAAATACAATTACACTACTAGGGTTAATCATTGTAGTTGTTTAAAATATTGTTATGTGTTTAATGTCAGGCACTATAGTTGTCTAAATACAAATACATTACTAGGTTTGTGACTATAATACATGCAGTACATAACCATGCCCTAATTTCATTAGACCTTCAAATGAAATTTCAACTACACATTCAACTGTCATCAAAATAATTTACTAAATTTATTGTTGGTATTATGAATATGATAATTTCAATGTTATATAAAACTTTATAATAATAATAATTTAATTTAATTAATTTATAATGTGTAAGACTATTTAACATAATTTTTTATTCCATCAATTTCTTAAAATATGACATATTAAATGCTGATTCAAACCAACTTATAACTAATTTAGTAATTTATTTTACATAAAATTTTCAATTTAATTGCAATATATTATTTTGGGCCTTCATTTATTACAATGTAAAGACATTTTGTAAAAATAAAAAATGAAAACCCAATATTAATTATATGTGTATATATATACATATATAATAATAATAATAATAAATTGCAATATAATGTTAAATTTTTTATTTATTTGGGTGATTGCATTTATTATTATATATATAAATATACTTGACAAACATAACGTAACACAAATAAAAATAAAATTTTCATTTCTTTAAATATTTATATATTCATATTAATTTATATTCTATAATTATAATATCAAACTCACATTATAATATAATAATTAACATGTATGTGTTGAATATATTATATTTAAATGTATTGTATTTTGTAAATAAACTATGTAACATTGAAAGGTTTTGAAATTAACATTCTTGTGCGTTCATACATCATATTTTATGAACTATTCATATTAAATTTCACATTAAAATGTACTATGTAATAAATTAAAAAATTCATATATTAAATTTATTTTTTTCATTTGGACAAAGTATGAGAGAGATAATGATGGTGAAAGAAATAAATGTCTTCAAAACATTGTTGTTGAAATGTATTGAAATGCAAGATTTACATGTATTTTTTTTCAATTCAAGTAATTTTTATAATTTTGGTGTGTAGATTTTGGAAAACCCTCTGGAATGAAGTTTAAATCATTTCATTTGGACATAATATGAAAAAGATATTATTAATTCAAGTGGCTTTTAGAAAAGGTTTAATTGCATTTTGATTAAAAATTAAGGTGCAAATAAAAGGTTTGACCCATATGTTTTGTTTTTGAATCTTTCTCACAAGGTATATAAAAAACATGTTTTCCATTGACTTCACATTGAAATGCATATGCCAATTTGGGATGAATGAAAAAATGTTTGACCTTAGATGGAAATGGCAAAATAAATGCAATATTTTTTAAACTATTTATTCCATCTACATTTTCCCTTTCCTACCCATTTGCCTACCCACACAAATAAATAGGTGCTAACTTTCTACCTACTTGGTAGATAGTTTGAATTTTCTTGAAACTTTCAATTTTAAAAAAAATGGAAGAATAAATAATTTGGATTAAAATCATTAGACAATTAAAATATTCAAAATATCCTAATTATCATTATTTTATAAATTTATTATATATATAGTTATATATATCTAGTCGTTAATGATATGGGCCGTTATGATTATAATAATCGAAGATCTAATGACTAAGGCATTTGCAACTATGACCAAAAATACAACTAATGACCTTTGCGATGAATCTGTATGCACTAGAGGCATGGTAATCGTAAATGTTGTTTACAAGTACAAATGTAATCATATTATTCTCATTTTTGCATAGTGAAGTGTGTGTATTTTGGGTTTGTGGAATCAAATATTTTCATCAATCATTTGCATTTCATTTTCAAACCATCAATCCCCCATTCCATTTGCACTTTTTACCCAACATGCATTGTGTTGTAGGTTTTGATAGCATTTTAATTAACATTAAGACCCACTTAATGCCTCCCAATTTTCTTCATGATGAACATTTCCTCATCCAAATAATCCCTTGACAAATATTCAAAGTATTCATGATTATCATGCACAAAAAATTGATGTCAATTGTGATGGAATTTAGATTGGTGCAATATAGTGACATCACATGGTAAGATCATGGATATCCAAAATCTAGGTAGATGAACAAACTTCGATGATCAACAACCACCGTGTGTTACATTGAGTATATTTTCTTGTGCCCATTGAACTACGTTTTGTGTTGAGCATTGTTCCAAGGTTTATGAATCTTCATGAGTGTGTTGTTAATCAACTCAATGTAACCTTGAAACTTAAGTATGGTGCTACACAATACAAGTTTTTCCTATAAACTAAGTCATCAAATCTCATCCCCAATTACATCATTGATGTAAAATGCAATGAAAATGGTAACATCACAAATTATAATCTTCGACTAGTTCCATAAAAAAAATCATATATGGAAACATTATTTTGTTCTATGTGTAAAATGAACTTCAAAAGGGGTTGTTCAAGGTTTAATTTTGAAAGATGCCTTATTTGAATGTGGTGATCACCTACAAAACACCCACCATCCATTAACCCCTAAACCTTAAAATTATACCTTAAAACAAACCTAAATCCAAACCTTCAACTTTAAACCTTAATCAAAAGTTTGAAATTAAAAACCTAATTGATACCCTACTCTAAATATAAAATCAAAACATAAACCCAAACCTTAAAACAAAAGGCTTAAACCCAACCCTTGTAATCCAACTTTAAAATTAAAACCTTAATCAAAATTCTAACCCTAAACCGTAAACCCAAACCTTAAAACAAAAGGCTTAAACCCAACCCTTGTAATCCAACTTTAAAATTAAAACCTTAATCAAAATTTTAACCCTAAACCGTAAAACAAAAACCCGAAACCCAACCCCTGTAATCCAACTTTAAAATTAAAACCTTAATCAAAATTCTAACCCTAAACCGTAAAACAAAAACCCGAAACCCAACCCCTGTAATCCAACTTTAAAATTAAAACCTTAATCAAAATTTTAACTTTAAACCATAAAACAAAAACCCTAAACCCAACCCTTGTAATCCAACTTTAAAATTAAAACCTTAATCAAAATTTTAACTTTAAACCGTAAAACAAAAACCCTAAACCCAACCCTTGTAATCCAACTTTAAAATTAAAACCTTAATCAAAATTTTAACCTTAAACTGTAAAACAAAAACCCTAAACCCAACCCCTAATTTAAAGTTCAAAATGAAAACCATAATCCAAAGTCTAAAATTAAAACCCTATTCCAAACCTTAAACTAAAATCCTACTCCAAACTTTAAATTAAAACCTTAACCCTAAAAGTAAGACCTTAACCTTAGGTCTAAACAAAAAGGTTAATCTAAATTTTTAACTAATACCCAAACCTAAATTGAAACCCTAAACTAAATCCCAAACCTTAAAAATAAAACCTTAATCCAAACTTTAAATTAAAGCTAAAATTAAAATCCAAACCTTAAAACTAAAATGTTAATCCAAACCCTAAACTAAATGCCAAACCTAAACCCAAAACCTAAAATTAAATGACTAATACAAACCCTAAATTAAAACCTAAACTTAAACCCAACATTTCAAATTAAAACCTTAATCCAAACCCTAAATTAAAAACCTAACCTAAACCCAAACACAAACTTTAAAACTAAAAGGCAAATCCAAACCCAAAACTAAAACATTAGCGTAAAACCAAACCCTAAAATTAAAACTTTAATCCAAAGCTTAAAATAAAAACTTATTTAAACCCAAACCCTAAAATTAAAATTTTAATCAAAAGTCTAAAACTAAAACCATAATTCAAATTTTGAAAGTAAAATTTAAACCCAAACCTAATCCCAAACCTTAATCCAAAGTCTAAAATTAAAATTTAAACTTTATATCTTAGACCCTAATTTAATTCCTTAATGCAAACCCTACAATGGAATGCATAATCCCCAACCCCAAACTTAACATTTAAAATCAAAACTTTAATTTGAAGCTAAATTGTAAGGCCCACCTATAAATTGTGCATGGCTTACAATGGTGGCCACCATTAGTGTTGTTAATTTGTCAAACTCCAGTAATGTGAAATTGGTTAGCATATTGAACAACCTTGACATTGCTCGCATAATATTGAACACATCTTAACTTCAACACCTAGGTCCTTTAATCAACTTGGAGCTTTTTCCAACTCATTGGCATTGAACATCTGAAGTAAGTCAAACACAACAATTGCACATACAAAAACACATTGCTTTTGCCTATCCATGTGCACAAAAAATTATTTCAAGATCTCATCATCACTTGAAGAAGAGAAACTAAAACTATTTCCCATAAAACTAGAACCATGACTTGAAGATGAAACCATGATCCCCAAATGGAAATACCTTTCATGAATGAAATGAAAAAAAATAGAATATGGGAGGTTTTCCATTTATATAACTCAACTTTATAAAACAAAGCTTATGGGTACAAAACAAAGGTCATGGATTAGCTTTTTGCACTAGGTTGACAATTAAGGTTTCAAATTTGCATCAATTTATATTGTGATTTTGGGTTCATGGATTAAAAATGAGGATAATGTTAAGGTTTTGGATTATGATTTTGGACTAAGATTTTGGTAGCCTTTATGTATCGCTAGGTAAGCTTTATGTAACACCTTAAGTAACCCTGCACTTAAATAACCTTAAAAATATTTATTAAGTATCCTTAACGTAAATAAAGTTCTTTTGTGATTCTAAATTATCCCCCCTACGTAGCTCTTAAATAGCCTTCTAAATTGTATTATATGGATAACCCTAACCAAAACAAATCCTTCCTTAAGGACTAAATATCCCCTAGGTAGTCCACTATGTAACCCTTAAATATCCCCTAAGTATCCCCTAATTTAAGAAGTCAATAGGTAATTTCCTTAATAGTCCCCTAATTAACCCCAAAGTAACCTCCAAAATGACCACAAAACAACCTTCAATATAACCCCTTAAGTAACCCCTAAATAGTACCATAGGTGTACCCTAAATAGGTCCCTATGTAACTGCATAAGTAAACCCAAAAAAGGTCCCTATGTATCTAGGTAGCACCAAAAGAATCCCTATGTAGCTTCTAGATAGTCCCTTAGCTAACCTCACAAATATTTTCTAGGTCTTTTTAAACTTAAGCAATCCCAAAGATGAACCTTAAATAGCTTTTTAAATAACCCCAAAATAGCCCAACCTAACCCTTAAAATAGTCCCATAGGTAACCCCTAAATAACCCCCTACATAACCCTACAAATAATCCTTAGGTATCCCTTAATTTAGGAATACACTAGGTAACCCTGATATGCCCTCTAGGTAATATCTATATAGCTCCCTAGGTAGTCCTTAAATGACCCATGGGTAAATAAATAGGTAAACTATAACTAGCTTTTGGGTAGATAAGTAGGTGGCCTATGAGTACTCTAGGTAGGTATGTAGCGCATAGGCAACAAGGTGGGTAGGGTAGGTAAGTAGCCCATGGAAAACTAGGTCGATGGGCCTTACCAATTTCACCCCCTTGTTCCTGGTTTGTGGCCATGAAAGTAAACTAGCTTGTGGTTAGAAAAATGAACATGGTGGTTAGATTTTGGAAAGTGATCTTGTGTTTTCAGGACCGGTATAGTCTCATTGACTTTATGGAAAGCTTTAAAGGCTAAAACCCAATATTATTTTATGGATAAATTTATTACATGGTTTATGAAATAACGTCATGATATTCATTTTGTAACAATGATTTATCAATAGTTGGTAATGCAATTAAATTAAAGTGACTAAGATATGAAAAGACTCAACAAAACATATTTTACATAATATAATCATATTATATGAATTTCATGAATAAATTTTGATTTGTCACATAGAACTTTTGAAATATTATAAAAACTCTATCACGATCCTTTATATATGAGTATGAACTCAATAGACCTTTATATTTAATGTCCATTTTGATGAAAAGTTTGGAAAGGACTATAATGTGACAACATTGATCCAAAAGAAAACTTTTTCAAAAAAATATTGAGAATCAAAATGTAAAGATATACAATGGGTAATGGATTTTTTTGATGAAATTATTTATTATTGGGAGTAATAGTTCAAATGTTCATTTTTCAAATGCAAGATTCTGTAACACTAAGGAAGGCTGGACAAAGTCTTACAAAACCTTACCATGTGACTTTCATGCTTCAAACATGTGTGGAAAAGTGTACACCTTTGTGTGTATTCACCTTCAACATAAAGTTCTTCCAAATTATCATCACCAACAATATGTCGATTAAAGGTCAGACTGGAGATGGTATGGCAAGCCTTTTGAAATGAAAATAAAATAAATCAGAATAAATGTTGCTTGTTTTTACTTTTGAAGTTTAGTATGTCAGATTTTAATTATTTGAGGTATGGATCATGTTGGAACTTGGTTTTGTAAAAGATGTGTTTGGAATTTTTGACTTATTGGGTTCAATTTAGAAGTTGTCAAGATTATGCCAAGAATGGCATGAAAGTAATTCGTGCCCAACTATGTGGTGATGATTGTTTGATCTAAACCAATGTGATAACATGAATGCAATGATTCAGACTATGTATGAAGTGTTAAAAGTATGTTTAAGTGTGTATTTTGATTTATAAAGACTTTCTTTTAAGTTTCAAAGGCTGTCTTCTTGAAACCATTGGCAGTATAGTTGCTTGCCCTAGGGTCATGGAAAAATACCATAATACCTTTACCATTTTGAAATAGTTCAAGCAAATATTTATTTATTTTTCATTTCTTCACTTTGACCCTTCAATCGCAATTTTTTAAAAAATTTGAGTAAGTGTGTTCTAGTAGGTGCTCATGGACAAATGAACACACGAGCCATAAATTTTGAAATTTTAATATTAAGTTTTTTGAAACTTTTGGCAGGGAAGCTTGCAAAGCTTTTGAAATATTATTATTATTATTTTAATTATGGCCGAAATGGTAAAAGTATTATGGTGTAAATTTTCATATGTTTTAAGTTGGTTCAAGACGACTTGTGAATGCTTTAACTTGGTTTGGAGTTTTTGTGATTAGGGCTTAGGCCTACATTATGGTATGCATGAAGCCCAAAAATGCTTAGACCCAACTTAACTAACTTGTGGCTTGGTGGGCTTGGGTCAACCTGAGTCCGTAAATGTATTTTGTTGGCCAAGGGGCAAGGAGTGTAAAGTCCAAGACTTAGGCACAAGAAGCTCCCATCCTTATGTAGCCTCCTCCCTCCCCTCATAGCTTCCACATTTTAGGAGATGGCTTCCAAGGACAAAGACTTTAAAAAATAAACTAAAGATGACTTGAAGCTTTTAGGTCTAGCCAACAAGTTGGGTTTTCAGTCTGTCAACATTCCTTTTTCACAAGCTCTAGCCCAATCATTTGGCACCAAAATAAGGCTATATTTTGGCAACCACATGCTTCTTGGTATATGGGGCTTGGGCCCTACTAGAATCGGCCAATTGGGCCTAATTCTGAGCATTTAATGGTCCACTTTAAGCTGGGCCAGTTTTTGTAGGATCCTAGTAGTGTAAAATGGGCCTTAAAGGACTCAAATACTCCAAGTGAGGTTCCAAGAGAAGACTGTGAAAATTGGTAGTCAGTGATGTAGCCCAAGGGTGGCTGCAACCAACTCTGAACTGTAATCCCTACCATGAGGCCCCCCCCAAACAAGAAGTGCATTGGGGGTTTTTCGAATGAGGTTCCAAGCAAAGATTGTGGGAATTGATAGTCAGTTTTGTATGGCAACGCCAACTCTAACAAGGTGTGTGTCACACTACGGCCTTGCCATTTCCATTAAAAAGTATCTTAAGGCAAAAGAAGAATTATGAAAACTCAATTATTTCACCATGTGAAAATATAATCTTCCAGAAATCTTCAAAAAGAAACCAAAGTCCTTCAAGATATTATAACTATATAACTAATCTCAATTTTCAACACAAGCCAAAACATCATCTTTCAAAAATCCTCATATAAAAATAGACCTATTATCTACAGAGCAAAATATCTTGAGCTACTATACTCTATAATGAATCTGAACACAGTATCCTTGCCTTGGTAGGCAAGGCAACAAATTACCTCTGCAAAATACTAGTAATCACTACTTCCCTATGATAGCAAGATAGATGATAAAGGACATCTTTCCATTAGGGGTCTTTTACGATGCATGTTATCAGAATAGCCCCTTTCCATTACATTTTTTCACCTAATCGGGCTCACAATCACTCAAAGCTATTGCATTGACCAATTGTAGGAATTTGAGAGCTTTCAACCAAGTTGTGAAATTTCATTGTAAAATGACATGTGTCACATTAGAAAAATTATAACCTACGTGTATTTAAAAAATAGCTAAAACTAACTAGTTTGTGAAACTATTAGCATTTAATAGTTACAAGTTTTTAGCCCATTAGCACATGCAATAGAAAGCACCTGGTACAATATGGTAGTGTCCATGTTAGTGGCTTTCATTAGTTTACTATGACCACAACCTAATGGAAAATGACCCAAAGCCTTGCAGTAAGTATGTGGTAGAACTTAGGATATGTGGCCCTGTTTAATTGAAAGAGCTTTCCTAGTTCCAACTTCCAATTTCCTAATCATCTTGACATGCTAACTTCACACATTGTTACTTTTTACTAGAGGAATTAAAGGTTGAAAAGTCGTCAAATGACATGTCTTAAAAGATTGCAGAACAAAATCCACAACAATAATTTGTAGTTCATCATTTTGTTAGTCCTATGGTATACCAAACCAAACACAATTTAAAAGGTGACAATAACCTATGAATATCATTGAAAAAAATCATACCAACATCTTCATCATCAAGGGTCCAACAATTGGCTCTCAACAATTACCTCCCATTAACTCCACCCACTCCCAATAATGGTTGCACATAACTTAGAGATTCTACTCAAAATTCAAGACAACCCAATGTAACAAAATTACAGTTGAAGTTTTTGTAACATTTCCAAAAGCAATAGAAAAACTAGTTTTCAGATCAGCTAATAGTCAAGTTAGAGCTAATAAACATGTCAATAATATCCTCATTCAAATTACAACAAGCTTGTGAAGCATACCTTTAATTTGATTTTACTTGTTTAAATATTTCTTTCTTCCAGTCATAATTTACAAGAAAAATCATAATATAGTTTTTTAAGAAATTTGTACAAACTTCAAATTTAAATCCTTAATGTCCATCTAAACTTCCATAACATATTGACTATGCATATAAACGATATTTTTTTACAAATAGGCCTCAAAATCATAATACTCAATGCAAGGCCATCATGGGGCCAATGCAAATGCGTAGTAACACTTGACCATAGAGCCACATAACCTTTTATTTAAGAAAGTTTAGTTTCAAATATAGGATAGAATTTTCTAAATGAGCATATTTCAAAATGGCCATAAGGTTCCACTAAGATCACAATTAAAAAGCTACCCACTTCCATTTAAGAAAGACAATGTACAACAAAAATTGGATTTGCTTGTTCAACGGCACCAAAAGAACAATTCTCTTGGATTCAACAAAGAAAGAGCTAACAATACAAAGTTGTTTGAATTGCACATGTAAACAAGTAGTTAGTTGTGTAATGTCTCTGCCCTAAGAATGGACCAAAAATAAATAAACAAATAAAAAGACAAAATGACTTACATGACATGTCATTGTGTAGTCTCTCCCCTTAACCCCAAAATGTAAGGGCAGTGCCTACACAAATTGAGTCTGTTTAATGTCAGAGTCAATAAAATCACTTGCTTTGGCATTACATCACTAACCCAATTCTTTATAGGGCCAAACTTTTATACCATGACTACCCATTACTGTTTACTTTTTTATTTTTGGAAAGTTACCTGTGCAGTAACATGAATGGTTCATGCAGTGTTTTTTATTTGACAAAACTTTGTCTAATTTTATCCTGAAAATATGACTTCGACCTTATATAAAGGATTTCCCATGGAGAAAATGGCCCACTAGATTTGTTTTTTTAAAGGTTTCCAAATTGCCAGTAGGTACCCAAAAATATAGAAGGATTCTGACTATTTTCTACTTTCATATGTTGTCTGTAGCCAAATCTGGCTAAATTATCATATGGATGATCACCACTTCACCTACATCACAAAATGGGAAAAAAAAAACTTTTTTTCGTGTTTTGTTGACTGGCGAAAAGTCAAAGGGGATATGAACTCTATCGGACCTCACTAACAAATTCTTTACTCATCTCAACATACTTGTTAGTTAAATTCCCAATGTGAAACTTACCCTAGTATACTTTTAGTGTTGTGTGAGCATCAAAACTGCCCTCAACTATCACCACGTATGACCCGATTATTCCTATTTCAAAATTTCAAAGTATCATGACTGAAATTCTGATCATCAATTCTCACTTGTATGAGAACCAAATTCAAGGAAAAACATTTAATATTGAGACCTGGGTGAGGTAAAACCCATTACCCCGGTCAGGTTCTCAAGGTATAGTGTGCAAGGTTTAATGCACAACCATTAAACAAGGTTGTGTTTTTTATGTACAAGGTTCGAACTGCTAAGAGTAATAAAAATATATGTAGTAGCAATGGAGGCCTTCAAGAAAAGGGAATGATAAAACGAAACTCAGATTTGTGAGTTTTAATCCCCCTTTCATGCTAATGTTTTCCTTTTTGCAAATTTTTTTTGAATCCCACCCCAGGTATGACCAAACTTAAGGTTCGGGTGCATGTTTTCTTTACATTATGGATAACTATGATTTTTTGATATTTAAAAAAGAATAAAATAAATATTATATATATATATTGTAAAAAAGTAATAACCAATTCATGAAAATTGTCAAATGATAATCAATTGTTCTCAAATTTTGAGAATCATGAGAATTGGTTAATTTTTTAAATAAAATTACTTATACTGTGATCTGGTATATATGTTCTGAAACAAAAATTAAAAAATGAAATTTGAAACCTTTTTAAATCTATTTTGTGAAAACCAAATCCAACAGGTATAAAAAAACCCATGATACTCACCCAACACTGGTATATTTGTCACTCATCAAAGTTCTATTTTTTCTTCTGTTACGGGCATCTTTGATTGATTGATGTCGGTAATTTTGCCCAAACTCTGTACAGTTCCCAATAGAAGCCCACCCCACAAACCCCCAAAATGGATGTCTAGTGGTCGAAGCTACTTTTAGGATTAAAATGTTGTAGATTGAACAAAATATCTAGAGGACTTGGTTATAAGCAAAGATTGCCCAACAAATCCTTCAAGGGAGAAAACATATGACACCATTTATGAAATGATGTCATGATGCACATTTTGCATTGTTGAACTATCTATAGTTGGTAATGCAATAAAATAAAAGTGATGAAGATACAAAAAAAATTTAACAAAACAATATTTTACAAAATATAATCACATTATATGAATTTCATGAATAAATTTTGATTTGTCAAAATGCATTGAACTTTCTATATATTAGAAAAAAGTCTATCATAATCACTTAGTATGTGAACATGAACTCTATAGACCATTATATCTAATGTCCATTTTGATGAATATTTTGGCAAGGGTTATAATATGGGGACATTGATCCGAAAGAGGACTTTTTTGAAAAATGTAGAGAATCAAAATATTAAGATATACACTGAGCATTGGATTTTTAAAATTAAGTTATTTCGTATTGGGAGTGAAGTTCAAATGTGCAATTTCCAAATACTCTTACTCTGTAACACTAAGGAATGCTAGACAGTTTTTTCAAGAAAACCTTGCAAGGTAGTTTTCCTAATTCAAACTATAATTAAATAGGCTATCTTTTTTCCTCCAAATGTGTGAAAAAATGTACCTTCAACATAAAATTCTCCCAAATTATCATCAACAACAATATGTGGATTAAAGATCAGACTGCAGTTGGTATGGCAACCTTTTGAATTTAATGAGAAGACAAGATATGTTGCTTGTTTCAGTTTAGTATGTGAAATTTGTTGATCATGTTGGAACTTGATTCTATAAAAGGTTTGTTTGAAATTTGATTTAATGGGTTCAATTAAAAGTTGGCAAGCTCCGTAAAAAATCATGTGAAGGTAATTCATGTCAAATTATGTGGTGATGATTGTTTGATCTAGATAAATGTGATAACCATGTAGTGCAATAGCATGAACTCAATTATTAGGACTAGGTACAAAGAGTTTAGAAGTGCATGAAATGTGAAATTTGACTTTTAAAGTTTTTCTTCTAAATTTCAAGGGTTGCCTTCTTGAACCCATTGGCAATATAGTTCCTTGTTGAGGGTCATTGATAAATGTACATTTTAATATGACTTGAGCTGGTTCAAGAAGTTCACATGTATGCCTTTATTTAGGCTGGAGATTTTGGGGCAGGGGGAATATGGCCTACTTTATAGTACGGCATAAGCCCAAAAATCTCGGACCCAATTTAACTTACTTATGCCTAATGCTTGGGTCAACCTAAGCCCATAAATGTATTTTGCTGACCAGAGGGCAAGGAGTGTAAAGATGGTCCAAAACTTGGGCACAAAAAGACCCCAAACATTTATGTACTACCCACCCTTCCCCCTATTAGCTTGCATATTTTAGGAGATGGCTTCCAAGGACAAAGATTTTTTAAAAAAAACTAAAGATAACTTCAAACTTTTAGGCTGAACCAACAAGTTTGCTCTTCATGCTATTAGCATTCATTTTTCACAAGCTCTAGCCAAAAATCCAAAAGTGGTTTCATTTTCGGTAGTTTCATTTCACAGTTTTTTACCTTCCAAAACCTGGTTTTTTCGAATTTATTTGAATTTTCAGCGATAGAAATAGTCTACTAGGTGAGACCATTCTAGGACATTGAGGTTTGGGGTGGGAGATTCAAGAATGTTTTAAAATTTTGTATTCAACAAAGACTTTTGCCATTACAAGTGTATGATCATCATTGGACGATTATGTCATACATAATGTGGTCAAGAAAATGACATAATCTCCCCCCCCAAGACCTTAATGTAATCTTTGATAGGTATTAGGCATTGATATATAGTTTTTTTTGTGGGGTTTTGTTTGAATTTTTGTGTAATATCATTTGGTGAATATTTTCTTTGTTTTGTAGTTAGCAATCCTTGGAGTGTTGTTATTCAAACAATGGTGCTTTCGTTCTAGATCATTCTGGTATCCATGTGAACTATTGACATAGGAGAGGATCAATGTTAAGACAAAACACGAAACCCGTTTGCAAGGTTGACCAGACTATTAAGTGATGAGGTAATTCCATGTTAGTTTTTCTAGAGCTCCCTGCTGCTGTTTCACAAGGATTTGCAATGATGTGTTTTATTGTGGGGGCATGCTTTGTGATAGTTTGAAGAATTAAAGTTACATGGAAAAGGTTGAAGTGGATACAAGATGCACGGTGAGCACACCCACTAAGTAAAATCTTGATAATTCCCTATTTGTAGGTATTAAAATCAAATCTAAGGTGTATAAAAATACATTTGCTTCTTTTTGCTTTTTTTGTCATGCATTTTTTTGCCTTTTTTTTTGTTTTCTTCTTAAATGTTCTTTGATTATTTGTATTTTTTCAGAATTGTTTTCCTAATTATTTTTTCATGCCTTTCTGGTCTTCACTTGTGTCAATAACCATTGTAGTATCACTCAAGTGTGATTCCTCCCATCTTTTTATTTCGTGCAATGCCAAGCTCATGCAAAGGGTATCAATTATTCCAATTGTTTTTCCATCTTTTTTCTTAAATAGAGGTTTTAGGGTTTAGCCCATTATTTTGCAATGTTGCAACATGTGAACCCTTATTTTTATTAGCATCCTCAAAGTTGTAAAGAATCTAATTTTGTTTTCTTTTAGTTTTTTACATTTTTTGGTGTCAATTTATGGATTCAATTGCAACATTTTTATGGATATTTGTGTCTATTTATATGGATAAATGTGATGAATATTGGATGTGATTTTCTTAATGTCAAGTGTTGTTCATTTATGATGGAATTTCTTACCTATTGTGCTAAGGTGTTGTAAGCATTTGGAGATGTTCATACAATGGTTTGCCCGAAAATTCATGCATATTGTTGTATATTTATTTAAACCCATTGACAAGAATTGATAAAATCAATGAAGAGTCATGGCAATTTGGCATTACTATTCATGATGAAGGTGATGGTTTGACACTTTATGAATCATTTTCACAAGTTTATGATTATACTCATTATTATGTTAGATTCAAGTTGTGAAGTTTTTTCCTTACAATCTCATTGATATGTAAGTAGTTGTAGATCTAAAGTGTTTGTGGGAGTATAAAAGTTGATGACATGTTTGAAACCTAAAAGCATTAGGAGATAAACATCAACCATAAAAATTATTAACAAAATCAACAATCACATGGCCGGTATTCCTTTAATACTAGTTCTTCAATTAAGGGCCAAGGTAGAAATCAAAAGTTTTGATTGATAAAATGGATTGTATGTTTTCCACCAAATTCTCTACCTTCATGTCTAGACTTGAGTTTCAAATTCCACTTTAATACTTAATAGATCATTAGTTAGATGTAAAATATGATTCAAACAATTCACATTCATTTATTCCTTCTTCATGTAATTAAAATTGTGTTTCTATGTGTTGAGCTTCATATTCATGTTGACTTTTAATTTCGGCATGGTCAACATGATTTCATTTGTGTTTAGGGAGTGATCTTTCCAAGTGAACATTTATTTTGGTGTGGAGTTTAAGTCTTGGATTTGAACTAAAGTTTTTTCACTCGCAAGTTTGTAAAATCTAACTTCTTTCATGTACCTCCTTATAAGATAGATTATTAGTGCACTCATTGTCATAAACACTACTGTATTTGGCATTCATTGCATTTTAATAAGCTTGGACGTTCAATTTAAAGTTATATTCTAATGTAAAAAATTTGACATTCAATCTTGCTTTAAACATGGACATTGATAGTCCTTTGCACCTTGAACTTTGATTGGTTACATCTTAAGAAAAAACTATTAATATTAGATTTGTCTTCCAATTTTGATTATAATTTTTTCCTAGTGATTTAATTTTCACCTAAGGCAAAAAATCATCTTTAGTCAACAAACTAAAAGGTGTACTTTGCAAGGTATTTCAATTTAGTTGAAGAATTGAGTGAAAATATGATTGGGTGGACCCACTAGGAACCACCTCAAAGGACAAGCAAGCAATAAAACTTGGCCAAATAATATTCTTGGGCCCTTTTGTTTAAACATTTTCATCATTATAAAATATTTTTTCATGTTTATCTATTGCATGCCAAAGTATATGGCTTGAAGTTTCCATTACAATAAAAAAATGGTGGAAATTGTTACAAATTTGTATTCCTTTTTAATGTGCCCCCTTTAGGAATTATGTTTCTTAAACTTTGGAAAATTCATAACTAGATTATACCTATTCAAATATTTACCTAATAAAAAATTAAATAAAATACCATCTAAAGTACCTTAGAAAATTATGTCCATAAAAAGAAATTCCAAATGTTGTTTGAAAAATGTTCCTAACCAAAAAGTTTAAGGAAAATAACCACTGTGACATTCTTGAAACTTTGTGTGAATGTAATGAATAGGAACATCAAAATTCAAAATATTTTTTACATTGTTAAAGTTTCAAAATCTATTTAACCTAAGTAATATATTCAACAAAGAATTAGGTACATTTTGAATTAACTTAATTTTGAAATGTACTAAAAACCTTTCTTTATGTGTTTCCTATATTTTTCCAAAGTTCGATAGGTCTTGTGACATTCCTTATGATACCACCAAATCATATTTTCACCCAACAAAATGTTTTCTTGTAATAATCTAAGTATTACTAAACATTTACATTGGCCCCATCACTACTAGGGGATGCAAATTCGGCCATTGTGCAATCCATTCATATTTTAGTGGATTTTGACCTTGTATTGAATATTATGATTTTTAGACTTGTTTGCAATATTTTTTTGGTTCATATGCCTATCACTATGTTATGGAAGTTTAGATGGACTTTAAGGATTTAAATTAAAAATTTGTACAATTTTTTTCATATTTGTGAATTGTGACAAATGTTTTTTAAAAAGGTATTATATCTCTTCTAAATTTATGAGTGGAAGAAAGCAATATTAGAAACATGAAGTGATAAAATGAAATGAAGGTTATGCTTCACAAGCTTGTTGTAGTTTGAATGATGATATTATTTAGTTTTTGGTTAGTTATGATTTGATTATTAATTGATATGAAAACTAGTTTCTTCATTGCTTTTGGAAATGTTGCAAAAAATTAGAATGTAATTTTTTTTGTATTGAGTTGTTTTGAGTTTTGAAAATAACATATATATCATGTAGCCATTAATGATAGTTCATGGAGTTAGTGGGAAGTAATTGCCTAGAGATAATTGTTGGACCTTGATGATGAAAGATGGTTCTTTGTGAATGATATTCATAGCTTATGACCACCTTTTAAGTTGTGTTTGTTTTGGTATAATCTAGGACTAACAAAATGGTGAAATACAAATTGTTATTGTTCAAAGTTTCTTGTGCAATCTTATAAACACATGCCATTTGATGCTTGAAGTTGTTTGTAGAATTATATTAAAATTATCATTTTTCCAAATGAATATCTATGAATTTTTTTGCAAGAAAATGAATGGAGACCTCTACAACAATTGTGTGTCTTCATCAAAGCATGTTGATCAAGGTGTAATACTAATTGGGTTAGTTAACAATTAAAGGTCCAAGGATTTGATCTAAATTTTGAAGTTTTTAAATGCAAAAAATACAAACATTGTTTTGTTCAAGACGTAACTTCTTGTTTGACCCATCCAAGAAACTAAATTGTGCAACCTAATGGTTTGAAGTTTTCAAGCTCCAAAACACTTGTGAAGTTTTTTGCCTTTATTCTTTGAGGATTGGATCACCACTTTTGTTCCCGATTTTGTCTCCTCACTACCTTGAACAAATTTTGTGGTGTTATTTTTCATGTCAACTAATATCTTTCCTCTTCAAAACACAAGGTTTTTGGTGTATGCATGTTCAAAAACTATTCACTTGTATTGTTCCTACTTTAGCTTTGTGGATTACATGATTGAACAAAATCCCAAGAAGACCCAATGCTAATGTATTTTACCTCATGTGTGAGTTTCACATTGCAAAACATTGAATCTTTTTTAGTGAAATGGAAGTAGTTTAACATATATGGGTCTAACTAAGAAAGTGGTTAAATTTGAATTGTAAGTTGCTTGGGGACAATTATATTTCATGTGACTCATGTTTCATGTATACATATGTATAGGCAATTTGATGTACTAAATTGTAAAAAGGCATTAAGTATGTAGCTAAAATCATATTAATAAATCTTTGGAATAAAAAAGCCATTGAATAATTTTCATAAATTGAAATTTGGTGGTATAATTATGAATTTATGTCTTTTAAAAAATGGATTAAAAAATTTAAAAAATTGCAACAACCAATATCTTATGTGCATCATATTTTTCAATTTGAAAAAATATGGCTTCTAAACAAAGGAAATAGTGCTATGTAGGTGAAATTAACTCTAGTTGACCCTTTGTCAATGAGCTTCACTTTGGGGGTGCCAACAACTTGTTAAGTTGGCTATACTATTGTGCTTTTAAAAAATAAAATAAAATTATGTCCTTACAAAAATTATGCTATTATTTGCCCATGCCAAAAATGGTGAGGAACACAATCATGAACAAAAATTCTATCCTACCCAATTAAAGAGATGCCTTAAAATCATAATCTCAAATGTTTTCAGTTGTGACGGATGGGGGTGGATAGGAATTCTATCTATGTCAATGCATGAGGTGGGTAGGAGCATGGCAGACATATTTAAAGGTGACAAAAGCTACTTGACAAAGTGGATGTGACAATTTACAAGTGCGAATCAACACTCTTTAGGTTCATCATGTATAAAATTTTCACCATTTCCCTATCTTATCCCGTGACACCCTTTGCCCAATTTTTTATTCTTTTTACCTATGTAGTTGGTAGAAAGGTCAAGGTTATATAATGTTTTAATTTAACGGTGTCTACTCTCCATAATTGTGATTATTACTTTTAGTGATGGGTGAATTTAATCAAGAACCCCTCCTCCCCAAAAAAAATAATTCTACATGCAACCCCCATAATTAATTTATATTATTCACCCTCATACAAGTTGAGCACTGAAATTGAAATCAAGTGAACGTACAAGTTGTTAAATTTTAATTGTTTCCAATTCTCAAATAAATCTTTTGAATGTAGGTCTTTTTGTATGTTGTAGGTCTATATTTGAATTTAATGATGATAACATGATAGTTTTGTGACATGGAAAAAACATTTTGAAACCCAAAAGAATTGATAGTATATAAGTTGCTTGATTATATAATTGTTATTTGTACCTAGGTCATGTAATTATGAGATGAAATCAAACAATTCAAGAATAAAAATTCAGTTTTCTAGATGGTTATTAGTTTACTTTGTTGATGAAAACCTCTTTTGGAATTCAAAAAAATGCACTTTGGATGGAGTGATGCACTTTTCTTAATATCCTTATGAAATTAATTACTTTGGAAAAAAAGAAATGATTTATGACACAAAAGGTCAAGCTTGAACCTTCACATCATTAAAGTACAAATCTTGGGTTTTTAAAAAAATTTCACTAAGTAAAATTTCCATGCCTAATATATGATTGTTGCACGTGCATTCTAAAAAGCCATTCAATTGAAATTCATATATTTGAAAATAAAACTGTAGGGCTTGTTTCGTTCCAAGGCCCACATGAATTAGATCTATGACACAAATTTGAAGGAGAAAATTTAGAAATACTGGAAATAATAGTTTAAGAAACAACAGTGCAAAAAAGATAAACAATTAAATTTGATGGTAGTGAAAAAATTCACACGTATAACTGGCAAATGTAACATGTACATACATTGGAAAAGGTCACAATGATCAACTATAATTACTCCCCATGTCCTCAACTTACATATATAAAACTGAAAGGTGTCTTAGTAGACCACTTGTATAAACATTGCGCAAGTGGCACTCCAACTTCATCTAACCATAATTCATTTAGGGTCTAATATAATTGGTTTGGAATGACAATCATAATTATGCCTATGGAAAGAAAGGTGGAAAAGACAATTTAGTTTGCAATGGCCATTTTTTTGATGTTTTAAGGTTGCTATGTTGCATATGATGACTTACATCAAAAACATATGGTTCCTTAAAATTCACTTGCACAGTAGACTTGCTTTCATACCTCGAAGGTTGAAATTTACCCTCGAACCAAGTATAGAACCCAATGGTGGGATACAAGGTGGTTCTCAAGTTACAAGGCATCAAACTGACTAACTTTTGATTCTTGGTGAAAAAAATCTCTCCTGTCACATAATTGACCCCTGCTCCTACAGTGTCCCCCATAGTGTAGCTGAAGTCAAAACCCAACCCCAAATCTTGAATCACGCCCTTCTTATCATACTGGAAATGACCGTTATTCAGAAAACGACCATCGCTATGATAGCCATAGGTGTTAGACGCATAAAATCGTAGCCAATCATTGATGGAGTTTTCATTAGTGAAGCCCATGGAAACTACCGCATTCAAATTGTCCTTGATTTTGATCTCAAAGTAATAGGACATTGTTTGCTCATGCCGTGTTGCTGGCTGATAGGTTTGAATAGCACCTTCAATCGGTGCAACCTCAAGCGATTCCCCTCCCCTGAACTTGACATGTTGTGACAATCTACTTGTGGTGACCACCAAAAGCTTGCTACGAGTTTTTGTGTTAAGCCATGTTTGTGGTTTTTTTTCCTCCAACTTATCAACTGTGTCTCCTTCTCCTCGCATAAAACATACACCTTGTAACCGCACCCACAAGCTCTTACACAAGGATACGCATAAATTGTAACCCTTGGGTGTTGTTTCTTCTTCCGTTTCATCATCGCTTTGTTCCATTTCCAAGACTCCTCCTTCCGTTTCATCATCTTTTTGCTCCCTTTCCAAGACTTTGGCCAATGATTCTCTCAACTTACCCAAGAATCTAATTATCGTCCAACTACAAATTGCCAACCCTATTACTACAGAAATCTTCATGCTTGTCATGTCCTTGTGAATTGGTGGTAGCACTGCAAAACCCGCACACACAAATGATCCTAGTACTGTTACTACAGAACACAGAAGTAGTATCGATGTCCATTGTAATTCCTTGCGCACAGAGCGCAACGCTACCACAATGAAAGTAGTATCCAAGTCAGGGAAAGCAGCTTTTGCCCCTGAGATCACTGTGCCGATGGCGAAGAAAAAAGACAAGGTGTTAAACACCCAAAACAGGCGAAGACTGTAGTGCAACTCTACAGCTGCAAAGGACTCAAATACTCCAGGAGGGGTTGCAAGAGAAGATTGAGGGAACTGATAGTCAGTCGTGTAACCCAAGGGCGGCTGCAACCAACTTGCAAATGTAATCCCAGCTATGAGGGCACCCCCAACAAGAAGTGCATTCGCTGCATCGATGAAGACCTGTCTATCTCTGTATTGTCTTTCCAAGAAGTCTTTCACGTCAGAGCGTTCCATGAGTGTATTGGTAATTTCTTCAAATTTCTCCTTGCGTTGTCTCTCCAAAAGAAATTTGAATTTTGAATGCTCCAAAAGTTTGCTGTTGTGATTTTGTTGGCGTTCTTTGGCATATTGAAGACATGTTTTGCCATTTTGATCTTGTAAGTTTGCTCGCAACCGTTCTGCTTTCGCTAGACATAAAGCTTTCACCACATTTGGGTGACACTTTATAGTAGCGAAGTGTAGGGCTGTCTGCCCTTTTTTGTTTCTCCCATTCAGGTCCACTTCTGCTTCCAGCTTCAACAACTTGTTCACAATGTGAACGTGCCCATTAATGGCAGCAAGGTGAAGAGGGGTGTTTCCACGAATGTTGATTGCATCAAGGGCTAATTCTCCAACACGCTCCAACATAACATCCACCACCTCATCATGCCCTTCCTTACAAGCAAGGTGCAATGGCGTATTCTCCTCCTTGTTTGTTGCGTTGAGGTTCAACTCAGTGATGCGCTTTTGATCATTATTCATTTCTGTGGAATCTGAATCGGTAGTTTGTTTAGTAACACCTAAGGCCAACAACATGGCCACTATCCCACCTTGCCCTGCTTCAGCAGCTAGGTGTAGTGGTGTATTATCACCACGATTTGTGTGATTTAAGTCCAATTTAGTTCTTGCACGCTCCAACAATTCCTTCACCACCTCCACATGCCCCTCTTCAATAGCCAGGTGTAAGGGGGTATTCCCACCATCGCCCGTATAGCCCATCCCGCACCTTTTACCATCAGCATGCTCCCAAAGCACCTTTACCAGCTCTAGATAGCCTCCTTTAGTA
>Ga0209208_10001908_pt1 | contig 29828 bp, 27 predicted proteins | sample S1TSphfallax_3_FD_187694 | JGI IMG/M metagenome (GOLD analysis project Ga0209208, IMG submission 187694) | Host-associated microbial communities from peat moss isolated from Minnesota, USA - S1T2_Fd - Sphagnum fallax MG (SPAdes) (version 2) | ecosystem: Host-associated > Plants > Peat moss >...
TACAATAATTTTCATAGTCACATAAAAGTATATAAATGTATTTATTTGTACAACACATTTCATGTTCTACATTTACATTTATGCAAACATAAATAGATATTCGACACTTACAAGGTATGTAAATAAAATTGATTATGGGATTTTCACTTAACATGAAGTGTAAGTTCCAAAACCATTTACACCCATAACACTAAATGATACCTTGACAAGAAGACGAGAGAGGTAGACATTGAACATTCAATGCAGCCCAAAAGTGCTTGTTATTGGGAGATGGTGTTTGTAGCTTGGATTCTTTGTATTTGGAGAACGTGTACTGTCCAACAAAATAAAGATGCTATTTTGAGTGAGGTGACTGTACCTATTGATTTTCTCCTCACTCTTTGAAGCTTCACGCCACTTCCTATTTGGTTACAATGCTGCCAAATCCAAACTGAATGGGTTGAAATATTTTGACTTTGTCCAAAATCTTGCCTCAAATACTTCACTTCACCTACTCCTCACCCATTATTTCAAGCCACTAATTCAGATGACCTTGCCAGGAAACAATGAAATACCCACCAAAAATAGAGATGGAATCAAATTTTAGTTCCAATCACAATATTGGAGGCAGAGCTCCATCTTTAACAAATAGATAAACCAGATATTTGCTTTTGACAGTTTGATCTTTGGAGAGAACTGATGCTTTGACAGATTGACCATTTTGTAGTTGATTGACCATTCGGGGGTGTTAAAACTTAAACAACCAAAGTGATTTTCAGCTGCAAGTTTGGCTGATTAGAAGCAAAGACAGCAAGGATCTTCTGGAGTTGGTGATGCTGATTGGATTTGTCTTGTGATCCTTTGCTTTTCCTTGAAACCTTCTTCTGCATTACCTAACAAGATCCATTATAGTCTACCTGACTCCATTTGGTATCGTATATTAGGAATTGGAATCGTTTTGCTTTGCTTCCCGGGAGGGGGTTCATTTGATACCATCAATACATTTGAAGAGAATGAAAAGAGTATCATGTAGTTGTGCTCCTAGGCTCATATCTGGATCATTCCCTATAGCTAGAGTTTACAAATCACAATCAAATTTTTCTCTTGTCAATTGTTCTACTTCCAATTTGAGGACTCCACAGTTGTTCCATGCATAAAATATCAAGCTAAAACATAGCACTGGGAGTGTGGTCCATGGTTGATCCAAGGAACCCCCCCAATTGGGCCTACATGCCATCCTCGCCTCTTTCAATCAGATGAAAACAAGATAACCAGCATTCACTGTACCGTATACTAGAGTTTCCAAGGAACAGGACAGAGGACTACTACTGTAACATGCATGTAACCAACCAAACTGCAAACACAATGGAGGGAGGGTTCTCACATTTGTGGAAACCCAAGCCTAATCCTTACATGTATGTTGTGGAAAATGGGCATTGAAATACTAGTAAAGCCTGCTTGTAAGAAGAAATCATTCCCCATTGTCCACATTCACAATAGCCATACTGCTGCCAAATTTCTGTCAAGACTACAGTTTGTTTTGTATCAGGAGGGTTCTGTTACCTCATTGTGACAGATATGATACCTCTGACTGCTCAAAATGGTGGACTGCCAACTGTTTGAGATGGCTTTCTTATGACCAGGTATTCCTCTATCTATGCATCACCTCTAAGCAGCAACAAACAAAAAAAAGCTCCTGAACAGATCCACAACTAATTCATTGGGGAACGAAACTGTTCCTGTTCATGATCTATGGTCACTCCAATTTCATTTGCCACTTGAGGCTTCATGGCTTCTTCAATATACTTGATCTCTCCCCGACTTGAGAACTCCTCCTTTAATCACTGATGATCTGGTGGCTTGCAAAGAAGACTTTCCAGGTGACGGCTGTACAATGACATGTCCCTGTAGGTTGTGACCTAATCCATATGCTTTTGGTGTGGCAACAAACCTGATACTAGAAGGTAGGGGTGCAGAGTTGTGTGGAGAAAGATGGCCTAGCATCTCTGATTCCTCATTGCCCAAGGGTAATTTGCCATTCTCACTTTGAAAGGAGCGCTTGCTGTGTGGTGGTGACAAGCAGTCAAGACTATGACTTTTCTGGATCTGATCATGATGTGAACCTATTGGAGATGCAAGGGTATGATGCCCTTTGTGGTCCACATAACCTGCTTTATTGTGGTGCCGATTCTTGATTGCCAGCATGGCTTGCTCATGGCGCCACTGAAGGTCTCGCACCTCCTGCTGCTGTGTTAGTGCCAGCAACTCTAACTCATGAGTCACTGCTTCCTCCTCACCTGGTGAAAGAGGCTGGTCACCTCTGTCAAAGCACTGGCTATGTTCAGTCATTCCATCCCAAGCTTCTGGGGAGAATTTTGCAGTACCTGCTTTCCTCCGCATCTCCACAAGCTCATTGAAGGCACTGGATTCACTGTGATAAGTCTCTGAATGGGATGCATCTCTTGTAGCAGACGAGTAAGTAGTTTGGTGTGCAGGTGAGCCACTGTCTGCCACAGAGACTCCAGATCTCATGGTGCTGGGTCTACCACCTAAATCCCAATCGTCACCTTCATGACAATCACCTGAAGAATCACTGGAGAACACTGGGGGTACCTCTGAGCCACGTCGGGAATTCTCACCTCGTGAAAGATACGTAATTTCTTCAAATCGACCATGCATGGTTCCTTCCACTCGTGGAGGAGAACCAATTGCAGTGGAACTTCCTCTAGGAGAGTGTGACCGTGCCTTCCGGCTTGATGGCAGCTGGTCAAGAATAGACCCCTCTGAAGACATAGTTGCCAAGACATCAGAACCATCATGAGCATTGCCACAACCCTCATCTGATGGTAAGCATATTTCTCCATCACCAATACCTGTGTCATCAACTGCAACCCCAGACTTCCACTCAGGCACCAATACAAGAATCTCAGCATCAATCATCTCTGCAATGGTGGTGACATCCTGATCAGAAAGGTCCAGTTCAGCCACCATTTCCGTCGCCACACTCATGGGTGTATCAGCCTCCACATCAAACGGGAAGTGGATGTTGCGGATGTGACCTGCAGGCAAGAAGATTCATCTTATCAAGCCACAACCACATATTGGTCAGAATCTGGAAACAAAGTTTCTGATGGTCTAGGGAATTCCTAAACTGCACCCTTGAACTCCAAACCAGACTACAATGTCTCCAAGTAGAGCCCCTCACCTTCTGGATCTGCAATTCGTAGCCTCAGGAAGATAGCATCATCATCTCTTCTTTTACCCTTGACACGGAAATCTCTACTCCTCCGAGGCTGTTCCTCTTTTGTATACTTCCCGGTCCTGATTTGGTTGTGGGTGTGTCCATAATCATCTTCTGATTCAGCTTGACCACCAGTAGACATCCCTGAATTTGGCCTTGATGCACTGGCAGTACCTTTCTCCTCTTGTCTACTTCCATCACCTTGTGCATGCTCATCCTCAACCTTTTGTGGAGTTGCAGTCTCTCCTGGTATAGCCACAGCATTATGATTCTCTGGAATTACACCAAGCTCTTCCATGTCATCTGCCCGCATCTTTGGTAGAGATATACAAGGGACACAGTCCACAGCTTCCCTGTCACCTTCACACTGAAGAAAAGGATCTGTGAGAAGCTCCCTTGCAGGTAATCTTCTGGATACTGTTGCCAAACATTTCTCCACAAACCCTCGCACTTCTGGGTCCTTCACTTTCTCCAATGCTGCTGGCTTCTTACCCTGGGCATAAGAATAGATGTGAGAGAGCTCAAATTGAAGGATCATTTGACATATCTTTACACAACAAAAGTCTAAGAGATCTTATCTTGTCACTCAGGCTATGGAAGCATCTGAAGTGTCAGTCATAAGATCATCAACCATCAACCATTTTAACTTCTGCACAGATATCTCCCAACAGATTCAACAGGGGCCATTGTTCAATTGTAAAGGAATTCAAACTTCAATTATAAACAGCAGGCATCATGGATAAGTGAAAGAGGAGGGAGATTCCCAAAGAATAGGAAGGGGTCATAAACAGTGACAAAGAAACTGGCAACCCTGAAAAAGTTGGACTAGCAGCAAGGGAACAAGATTCCTTACTGATGTGACTTTCTTATAAATCTGAGCTGCATTTGTACACTCACTATAAGGATATTCAAAAGTAACCATCTCCAGCAGACACATCCCAAATGAGTAGATATCAACCAGCTCATTATACTCTTCCTCATAAAGCTCAGGTGCCATGAACTCTGGTGTTCCTGCAAAAAGAGATGTAGCCCAGTCCTTTATTCCAAAGCATTCTGGGGAATCATACTGGACAGAGAACCGAACAAAAAAGGCTGCCATGCCCTAGGTATCTCCTGTACCTCTTCAAACACAGCTAACATATAATAAAAATTCACAACTTCTCAGTACCCACCAATCAAGTCAACCAGAATAGAATTGAGAGACGACCTGATGATAAGGTCACATATCAGCAAATTGGCAAAAAAGAGACCAAATCCTTGAGAACAGAGAAAAGCATGAGGGGCTGTTTGACCAACAGAAACACTCACAGGAATGTTCAATGACCTTCAACAGCAACATGTATGGTAGTGACCAGTTACCATAACATCCCCACTGCCTTCATTATCTCCTGGCAACAGGCCAAGGTCACTGTCATAGATTAACCAATATACCGTATTTCTGTCACAGCACTGACAGCAATGGGAAGGCTCAGCCATGACATTGGCAGCTCAACAACACATGAAGGAGAAGGAGAAGGCCAAGGAAACCAAGGAAAATGAAGGAACACAAAAAGAAGAAAACCCCCAAAAAACCCAAAACAGAAAAGAGAAAATCAAGAGAAAAGAAAAAGGAGAACTGTAAGAGATCATCTTTTGAGGACAAAGTAGTGAATTCTTATGATATGTGATGAACAGCACATCCACAAAACTTTAGTAGCTATAAATTTCATTCTAGCTTTGAAATCTGAAAGGTCAATTTTGTACAAAGACTTGAGAATCAAAGGGATGCAAGAAAGGGAGAAGATTTGTAAGGAATGGATCTTGAGAGATTCAAGAACTTGATGATACAACTAATCCCAAGGATTCCTTAAAAGTCCCAACTATTCTGTTAAGGGACATCAGCCTTCTGCAACTTGGCAATCTAGAGGTCATTGACCACCAGCAGTCTAGCAGGCACCTAGTCAGTAGAAACTGATTAAGAGTAGAACTGATTGCATTTATAAAAGTAAGCTTCAATGGCTTTTATATGAAACATCCAAGCCAGCCAAAGAAGAGGACACAGAAGGGTTTTCAACATCCATGAAAAGTTTGAAAGCATGCAGGGGGAAACAGGAAGCCAATTACCAATAACACTGTGAGCAGCATGAGCTTGTCGCAGAATAGCTGCAAGTCCAAGGTCACCAATCTTGACTTCCCCTTGGTTGCCATTGACAAAGATATTGTCGCACTTGAGGTCACGGTGTATGATAGGTGGGTCATGACTATGAAGGTAAAGAAGACCTCTCAGAATTTGCCGTGACCAGTTCTTTACAGCCTTGATGTCAACATGTTTATGTCGTTTGCGGTACCTGGATTTTGTGAACCCATCAGTTTCACTCAGAAATTTCTCCAACACATTGCTTCACAAGGCATCAACATTTGAGAAACTAGTGGGAGCCAAATGAATCACTTACTGCCTTAAAGTGCCTGATGTGAATATCTCTGTGATGAAGTTCACATTTTTTGTCTTGGTATCCACCCAAGAGTTGTAAAACTTTATGATGTTCTTATGCTTCAGTGTCTTCAGCAAGTGTACTTCAGAATACAAGCGCTCAAGATCCTCCGGACTCTGCAACACATCTTGTACTTTGACTTGATTCCACGCCACTTCAATCCCGTCCACTTCATCAAAAGCCCGGTAGCTGCAAAAGAATTAAGGGCTACCAGGGGACAAGACAAAGGAAGCCAACCATGACAAAGCACATGGTAGAGAGTTCACTATCAACATATTGAATTAATTATGAAACAGAACTCATCATCTATCCTCTGTCATGGCTCAAATTGCGTGGATACACAGTCTTGAAGGCTCCCTTGCCCAGCACATCATCATACTGCATTACCATGCCACACAAAAGTGGGAAAATGATCACTCTTCAGTTCCTGAAAAAATCCTGTCTAAGAAATCATAAGAATCAATCCCTGAAAAAGATTGGCAGAAAACCTCTGTCTCTACATGACAGTCCTTGTGAAAACATGTTTCATTGTGACAAATAAGCATACAGAGCATGAAAGACCCTCAAAGACTCTGGAAAAACAGTCCATGAGAAGATAATTCATGCAAGAGAGAGAGTTGGAATACCTACCCGACCATAGCGACCTGTGGGGTCAACTTCCACAAATTCTGAGGCATCATCCCCATCCTTATCTGGAGGCTCTGCACAGCTATTTGCATCGCAGTCTGACTTGGTTTCTGGCATTGTGATGCTTGCAATTAGATTTTTTGTATCACCAATCAGAGTTCGAAACACAGAAACAGTTGTTCAAACTGAAGAAATCATGATCCCCTCACAAGAGAAAAAGTTTGTTGATAGAGTAACATCTTTTTCATCCTTCCTTTTCACAGTTCTCTTTGGCCTCTGTTTCTCTTCAGTAACTGGCACAACTTTGTGCAGCAATGTCCACAAAGATAGATCGTTTTCAAGTAGACTCTCCAAAGTCATAATACTGCTGATTCTTTGCTCCCTTAAAACATAACACTCACAATCTCCTTCTTCAGATTCCTGCAATAGAATCACCAAAATTGAAGAACAAGAAGCAACCTCAATACTTTTTGGTGGATAGTATCCTACAATTCCATCTCAAAATTTGTACCCTAAAACTCCTGTCTGCTACCAAGAGCCTATGAGTGCCCAGAGCTAAACAAGAGGAGACTGCATTTTGGAATCAGAAATGGGGAAAAACTTGGTCCTTGGGAAGCTGTTACCCATTTAGTGCCTTGACCTGCACACATGCCTTCAGTGAGAAGGAACAATGAATACCTGGAGATGGAATATCAGGCTTGTAACAGCAGACCTGTTGAGAAAATCTTACATCAGAACAAAGTGCTCATCCATTCCAGGGTGAAAACTGCAAGATACACCACATGCTATACACCAATGGTTTTGCACACAGAACAAAGTCACAGCAAGAAGCACTATCAACTGATTATCTGTATTTTACTTTCAACAAATATTGCAGCCTGAAACCAAAAGAATATGTGACATTACAAATCAGATCAGCAACAATGTTTAAGTAGTGCATGCACAAAGCATTTGGGCTTTTCTCAAACCCTAGATTCCAAACCATGGAGCATTATAATATTTGATACCTTGACAAGCTGCAGCTTCACAACCAGGAACTACAACAGGGGTCAGGCAGCAACACTGACATAAAGGAAGGTGCAGCAAACACTTTGGTTCTTCAAAGCCTAGAATACCAAGTCATGGTACTAGCAGCCAACTTTGTCCATCTTTTCATGATCTGAAGTGCAGGTCACCATCTTGGAAAGTTAAGGCAACATAAGACATCCATAACAAAAATTAGCAATTCTTCAGCCCCTAGAGATTAAAAAACACACCAATTGGAACCAGTGTGGATATAGTTTCCAAGCATTATGGGATCCATCTTCATATTCAGCAATGTGGAACACTAAAGAGGGAACCATGTGAGTTAAACTGAAGCAGATAGATGCATAGCAAACACTCTTGGTCTTCAAAGCCCTAGCTGACCGAAATGCACCAGAGGAAGCCAATACCGCCATTATCGTTACAAACCTAATTGCAGCTTGACCTTCATACTCCGGAACAAAGAAGAAGAGATATAATTGCCTAGGAAAAGGCTGGTAGAAAGAAAAAGCAGACCAAACAATGGTGCTTCTTCAAAGCCCCGGAGATGCACCACAGACATCCAATTACGACCAATTATTTGCGTACAAACTCAAGAATCAGCTTCACATTCCGGAACATCGTGTAGCAAAAAGAAGACAGCACACGTCAAACTGCAGCCGATTAATTGCATGGCAAGAGCAGTGGGATCTAAATGCCTCTAGAAACCCCAAATACATGCGACGGGAAGCCAATTTCCTCGGTTCCATTTGAAAATACTCGGGAAACAAGAGAGACACCATTAGGGACTGAAAAAACAAAGAGCCGCTCAAAAAAGACCCATGCATCGTCGTGGTTACTTCAAGCCCTAGCAACAAAGACAACAAGGAACCAAATGCAGTGAAATTTTCACAGGATGTTGGAGAAATTATCAGTACCTGCTTCATCACCGCCTTTTGCCGTGAAAGGTGTTGGAGAACGGAGGATGACTCTCGCGAATAGAAGGGAGAGAACGTTGTCGTCGTCGTCGTCGTCGTCACCTCCGCCATCGCGAGTATTGTTGAGGTAAATTCGAGCGAAACCCTAATATCCAGGTGACGGTCTTTTGGCCCATCGTTTCCAATTTTGGGGACCTCATCATGGTCCCTGTTTCCACCTTACTCCCTTGGACGCTTTACTTGGTATCCATCTACTTGTGGAAGAACATGGCCATGATGGGCCAACAATGGAAGGCCATGATAAAGACGTGCATGGGCATAAGGCTGAAACCACTCAAAATTAAACTTTCAAGGGAAAAAATGGTGGTTGGGGTGTTGGATGTCAACATTGTATCAAGTTATTTTTGTATTGTTTTTAAATATTTGTGCTTCTTGCACTTAACTTTTGGACCTATGACATACTTCACTTAAGTTTAGTTAAGTTTCTCATTGCATGTGATGTTCACCCTAGCTATTGCGAAGGTGTCATCAGCATTGTATGATAATCAATTGCATGTGTTTATGCATGCAACATTAGGGAAAATCGCATTTGCACATGGGATGTTCACCTTCCATTTAAGAGTAGCCAAAGCTCAAGAATCAATCGTAAAGTTTGTAATAACTTGTGTGATTCTAAGGTTTGGGTGGAAAGCTCGTTTTAAAGTTGTGTTTTACTCATTTCTATTTTCTCATTGTTTTGTCATCAATTTTTCAACAAAGGGAAAGTGATAAATAATAGTAAGAATAATAATAATATGAATAAACATTGATGTTGATTTGATGTCCATAGGATCAATGGGAGAGATGATGGCAATAGCATTGTGATTGTGCATTCCTCTATTATATTATCATCCATCAAATAACACAACTTTTAATTGCATTGATTGTAATGGATGTAATTATCAAAGGTTTACAAATTGAGTAACAATTTATATCATAAGCATGCAAATCATCATAAGCACAGTTGGGCTTTAAACCTTCAAAATGAATATGTTTAAATATAAACCCAATCATGCATGTAAACAACAAGATGAACAAGAAGAACATGATGTACACCAAAAATGTATTTTAAAAATACATATTCATAACATGAAGGAATAGAACATGAATCAAAATACAAAGGTAAACAAAACTATAACACAAGGCCATATTTTAAACTATTGATTACCAAACTAAAGGTAAAGATTGAAATAGATTTATATTTAAACATTCTTGGAAAGTTGAGTCACGGAATTTATATTGTTTTGTTTCTTAAAAAATTAACCAATTTTCATACTATGAAATATATTTAATATTGAATGAATTTATCCATAAGTGGAGAACTAAAATACATGATATTATGTGATATATTTATTTTATTTTCATACTTTACACATGTTTTCATAATCTATATTAGAGTTAATTTGATGACATCCATGACAATTGACATGCATTTTATCCATATATATGTATAAATGGATATCCATTTTATCATTCATCGTATCTATATAGGTTTTTTTATTGTAATTAACATAATCATTGGTATCTAGTGGTTATATAAGTAATGTGCTTCAACCATTTTATTCTTGTCCACTATTCATCAATTTATTGTGTTGTGTTATTTGTAGCTAACATAGTTGATGAAACTCCATCATGGGTTAAGACTTACGTATGCATTTCAAACATTAGATTATCATCCATCATTCATCCAATATGTAGTTGTATTCATTGCATTTTATGACTCTATTGAATCCATGTTGATATATAATTACAATTATTTAGGTGTAACATCCATTATATATGTTATCATCCAATGTATAATAATATTCTTAAAAACAACATTCCTAAAATTTCATATATTGAAATTCATGCATTTTATAACCTCATTTGATAAGCACCAAGTGAGAATTCAAGCAAAACTACAAATGTTGACATATTATTTTTAGGTTTATATCTATTAAAAATTGCAACCAATAAAATTAGTAGTCAACAATGTACACTTATGATTTGGCATGATCTTATTAAAATTAATTATCGCCCACCTTAACATATTACCATGTTCAAATGATCCTTCAAAATTTTGATTACAAAAAATACCCATTTGTGCAAAATGTGGAGACATTTAATGCAAAACAATTATATTATTCACTTCAACACAAAAATGCAAAAAATGTTGTTCCAAGTGTGTAAGAGAATGAATTTTCTTTTAAATTATTGATTTTTTTATTTGCATCAACCCAAATTATGAGGCAAACACATTCATAAGAATTCAAGAATATGCAAAACATCATATCTTTATCATTTTTCCATGGTGGAACATGGTGGGAAAAACATCTTGCACTAATACAATCATAAAATCAAACATGGTGTGTAACAATGATGTTTGCATCAACACAAGTGTTCAGGTTTGAGTTTTTACTTTTTATCACAAAAAACCCAAGTGGACACAATGTTTATCAAGTCCAAATACAACAAAAAAAAGGATATTTCTAATTATAAGAAATGAAATAAATTATACTAAAACAATAATCTCACCCTCGCACAAATCAAACTCTTTCAAAGTATTATTTTTGGGAGTTTTGTGATCAAAAAATTATGACATATCAAATTAACTATGACATTTGGGGTTAATGGTCAAATTCCATTAATTTTGTTAATTATTCTTTTACACTAAATGTGGTCGCACTATAACACTCCATCAAAATATATACTATATTACTTCACATATGACTATGTTTGTAATCATTTATGGCATTGGCGAATTCATCACTATGTAATAAAATTGAACTCATGGATTTTTCCATTAGTTGTAAATTTAATCATAATAATTTATGTCATTTTTCATGTGATGTTTATGATTATAGTTGGGAAAAGATAGTGACTTTTATGATTGTAGTTGGAAAATATAATTAAATAATAAGCATTTATTAGCTTACAAAACATAAGCATATGTTTAACCATAGTAAAGCTATGTGGATAATTTATTTACCTATTTATTAACCTAGGTTTATACAACCTAGGCTAAACTAAAAAACTTAAAAGCCTAACTTAAGCTTAAATAGACTAAAAGCCTAAACTAGAAGCCAAGGTAGGTAGGTAGGTAAGTAAATAGTTGTTAGGCTTAGGCTAAGTTAGTAGGTAGGCAAGTAAGTAAATAGGATTCTAATTGATTTGTTGTCACAAACCTTTTTTATTTGTTAATTCCAAATGATACTTGCATGTTTAACATTTCTAATGCATGTATTATGTGTAGACTATTCTTTCACCTAAACTATATTATTTACAAAGTTGAACTTGTTGACAAAGGAGATGGGATAAATTTAATGAAAGGGAAACATTACAACATTATCTCACATCTTTTGTCCCATGCAAAAGTAGCCTACCTATTTACCCATATTGCTTAACCTACCTACTTACTTAATTTAAGCCTAGGTCTAGGTAAAATAATATATACATAGGTATGTATAAATAAATATGTGGCATAACTAACCTACCTTACCTATGTACTTAACCTTATTACCTACATGCTTACATAGCTTGGCTAACTACCTATCTACCATGGGTTATGTAGGTAAGCTATATTTAATTATTACCTACTTAACTTACTCGCTTATTGCCTACATTAGCTTGTTAAGTTATATTAAGCAAATAATAAAGCTAAGTAAATACATAGATACATAAGTAAGGCAGGCAGGTAGGTAGGGAGGTAGGGAACCTAAACTAAATAAATAGGTAGCCTATGTTACATAATTAACCTAGGTCACATAAATAGGAAAAAATAGGTAAGTAGGTAGGCATGCAAGTAACCTAAGTTAAATATGTAAGTAACCTAGTTAAGTAAATCAATAGGTAGATAGATAAACAACAAGTTGCATATAATTGCAAAATGCAAGGTTGCATTTTAAGGAATTTCTTCTAATGTTAGTTAATTGCCTAGTTATTTACATGGGCCTAACTATCTACCTATGCAATTATTTATTATATGTCAGGTGTGTTAGTTTAATTGCTTGATTAAGTCCCAATTAGTTAGGGATAAATTAGGTTAATTTAGTTGTTTGAGTTTTTATTTCAAATTGGTTCAAGTGTAAACAAGGTTTGGGATATTTTGTGGATGGAATGTAATCCTAGGTTGTGTGATTTCAAATCACTTTTGGTGATTGGAGATTCCAAAACACACATGTTCTGTTGTAGTTTGTTTCTAAGTTTTTGGCATGCAAGTTTCTTTTGCACGATTTTTTTTTTGTTTCTAGGCTTGGATTCTTGTGTTATTACATGTGAATAATATTTTGATCTGGACATGGTCTACCATTTAAAGTATTTTCATGTTATGTTTTGTATGTGTGGTGATAACAATGGTTATAGGCATTGACATAGGAATGCAAAACATCTACCTATTTAAACTACTTAATCAAATTACCTACATACCCTAGTTACATTTAACTTACCTATATGTTTTATTTCATCTCCCTTATATTCAATTATTTATTCGTTTATATTCAACTATAATGTTTTAAATAATGTTAAAGTCAGTCAAATAGAATGAGCAACTAGATAAGTAAACATGTTTGATCACCTTAAGATGATTATAAACATGTAGTCATAATAATTACTAGAAGGCATTTTACATGATACATATGATCAAATGACTAGGTTTGACCATTAGTATAAAATGTTCAAATCATGAATACCATTTTTTCCATGGTGTAAGGGGAAATTTACATTAACAACATGGGCAATAGTTACATGAATGGGGGAAATGGATAAGTTTGAATTGGTGTTGTGGATGTATATAGTTAATGTTCACAATATTTTTTGCAAACGGGTGAAAATCCTTTAAGGTGTACCACACATGATGAAAAGGGTCTAATCCTTATTGCAATCTTTTTTTACCTTATATTTTGATCCCCATAAAAAATAATGAATCAATAGTTATTTAAATTTTCAAAAATATTATATTTTAGACAATTAAAATTTTAAGATTCCAACATAATCATCCATAAATGTGTTTTTACATGGTAAAAAGGACTAGGTAAAAAAAAAAAAAAAAATGTCAATTTTGGTACACCTTAAAGAATTTGGACCCAAAATAAAGTTGGAAGGATTTTTGGTGGCTACTGCCCCACACAAAATAATTACCCTTTGAACCTTAACACAATAATAAAAAAAGATCATTTCTTTCCTTTAATCAAATTTGTTGAAGCTCTTCAAAATGTTGAAGCTTTTTTGCATTATTTATTTGTTAATGGTTCAATTCGTTGTTAGTTTTTCTTCACAATTTTTTTTAAAAAATTGTGGAAGGCTATCCACATGATGGAGATTATTCCCTATCACAATGGTGGAATCAAAATTCCCCAAGAGATGTGGGCTATCCATCCCATGGCTAAAATTCATATTCATGGGCCTTCTTTGAAAATGTCTAAAATTGTACTGTATTTTAGTTGGTAGGAAGGAATTCAAAACCTTCACATATGAGGATCCCTAGTAGTAATGAAAATGTAAAATTTCTTGGAAAGAAGCACTTAGTTTTGTTCTCACAATGTTCAGATTTTGTGGAAAAAATAAATAATATTTTAGGGATCAAAAGAAAAGAAATGGGCCATGAAAAAATCAAGTGTTTATTCTTTGGTCTAAATTGGGTTTATACTAGGAACAAATGCGTTTGAACCATAGTCTATAGGTTCTCACATAGTCTCATCCAAAGATTGAAGTACCATGAGGTTCTATTAGCTATGACCTAAAGATTTGAATGTAAACCACCCCTAAGGAGCTAATGGTGCCCCTTTCAAGTGGATCTTTAGAAAGTAGTGGGTTAACCAATGATGTGAATGTGGCAAAACATGATTGATTATTCAAGCAAATTTTTTTGATACCATGGCCTAAAAATCAAATTGAGTTTTTCCTTCATAATCTATTATGATATTATTATACAAGTAGTGAAATTATTCAAATTATAGCTTGTGATAATTATGATGGTTTTCCACACCTCAACTTCATATTTTTATAAAATTTAGTTTCATTATTTTAAGGATAATTTAATGATGAAACTAACTCTAATGTAAAGTAATAAAAATTCCTATACCCTATATTTTGGATGAATTGTGACAATCAAATGGCATGAAAATGTTTTTTGGCAAGTTAGGTATGCCCTTGGTATTGACAATGGCAAACATTATACTAAATGGAAACAATTGTTTTCAATTGACCAATTGCAATGACTAGCCAAAGTGGGAGACTTTGATTATCTCTCACTTCATATTGTGAACTTTTCCATTGAAATGGGTGAAGAGTGGAAAAAAATATGATTGTGCCTATCTTGGATGCGGAGTTACTTATGCAAGCAAAATTAGGGGAGCATTATTGGAGATGCTCAAATATGCCTTGCATAGTGATAGTGGCAAACATTGCATTAATTGAAAATAATTGTTTAAAATGATTGGCCCAAATGGTGAAACTTTAATAATCTCTTGTTTTATAATGTGAATTTTTTCATTAGAATGGGTGGGGAAGGGAAAATTTTACAATTGTATTTTGGACAAAGAAATATCGATGCGTGCACAAATAGGGGAACATTGTTGCAGATGATCCAACATTAAATTTTATGATTCATATATTAATCATACACAAAGCAAAACTAGAGACTACACCCTAGACATTAGGGTATGTAACATAATGATCATTTCACACAACACACTTACATATTAGAAAAACTTTTGATTAGATTTGTAAAATTATGTGGGATAATAACTAGTATTTAATCATGATGGGGGGTTGTTTTGATGTTTAGCCCAAGGGTAATGGAGAAGGGAACAAAGTAAAATACTAGGATTACAAAGTAATGACTTAAAGCACCCCTTTCATTACTAGGATAGAACATTTATGTTTTTTGAAGATTTAATTTTTTCTTACCAAATACCTATTTCAAGTTAACACTAAGCGCAATGTAAGATCACAACTTGGATTGGGTATTATTTAACATTTTTGGTTTAAATTTAGAATATAAGAATGGTCGGGTGTTAATATGCAAAGCATTTCCAAAATCACCCCATTAACATGGATGTTAAAATTGTGTGGCCACATTAGGTTCTTGGAATAAATGTGCCCCAAAACTAGGAATTTTTTGGGGTGCACAAAAACTCCACACCTCAAACTTTGCCCTTAGACCTTTAAACCATGCCCTTGTAGCCTTACACCCTATATTTGTGCACCCCAAATAACAACCCCCTTTGATTTTAAAGTCATATGAAAAGAACAATGAATTCTCAATTGTGATATCAACTTAATATAACTCTTATAGATTAAACTTGTATATTAATGTAAAGTGCATGTACTTTAATTGAGAAAGTTTAACTTTTGCAAAATCATGATGTAACTTTTAAAGAATAAAATTTCATACCTAAAGAAGGAAAATTGAAACTTCAATGCCAAGTTTACCAACTACATATGTAATATTCACTCCATCCTTTGTTCCATTACACATTGAAGCTACCAATATTTCAATGAAATCCCACCCTATAATTATTATGGGTGTTCATGGAATAGTGTATTTGGCAATGGTTGGTTCTACTAGTTGAAATGGGCCTCTTCAATTGAACATTCACCTTGCTAAAAGATTTGAACTTTGCAAAACACAAGGTTCAAAAAGCTAATCTTATTATATCACATTTTATAAACATGTAGGCCTTTTATACATTCAAAACAATTACAATGTAGATCACATCTACAATTGAAATGAATCTACTTCGTTAAAGCAAGTTGAAAATTTGGTGCTCATGTTCTAACCAAGAAAAATTTACATTGAAGGTTTACACCACGATTTTCAAATCTACAAAATGGTTAACTATGAATTATGTTGTTAATGCAACCTATGCAATTTTGATTCCGTTTACATTTATAAGGGTGTTCACAACTGTATGAAATTATGTCAAACATTGCAAGTTAGGAACATGCATGTGTGACCATGCAAAAGAAGGCTTGGATGATTTTTTTTCTTCAATTTTTTTTTCTTCAAGAGATTTGTAATAGGTGGTAATGTTCAAACCGATCATCATCTTTTAATTCATGGGCCTAATTCACATGTTACCTTGGAATTAATAAAATAGGCCCAATAGTTTGGATTAAACACAATCAATTTACCATCATGCATATATCATATGCTTTCCAACATCTATATATGTTTTGCTTCAAACCTTTCAAAACAACCTTTATAGATAAAGAAAGAAACGGAGCCATGGTTAGAAGTGACTCTACATTAAATTAAATAAAGTCATGCTAGTTGGGTGGGTAAACATAACTTTAGACCAACAAAAAAAATATTAAGTTTGGGTTTTGGGTTATTAGAATTTGGCCACTAAACTATACAACCATGGATGAGAAAACAATATTAATGAAATGTTCACTAATGCATACAATGCAAAAGAATAAGATGTTTAGAAAAAAAGTTTTATTGAAGATAATACCCACAATTATTTGATTGTAGAAAAATTAAAATTGAAGATGATTGACCCCTAATTTCACTCCAACATTATGTAGATATGCCAAGAAACATTGTTGTCACAAAAGTTTGCCAAGCAAAAGACAATGCAAAAGTATTGAACTTACATGGTCTTAAGCAACAAATTCAAAGTTTTGATTATTTGACCCAAGAAACTTTATAATTTACTAACTTTTTATCATTGGCACATATGTGTTAAAGGAAAATTAAATGCAAGGAACATTTGGTAGGTTATTCATAGTCATGTATGTTGAAATCAAGGTTGTAACATCAAATGAATATTTAACTATTCTATAATGTCAAAAATTAATGGAGAAGGAGGTGAAATAAAAATTCAAAATTTTTTGGCAAAAGAAAAAGGGAAAGAAAAATTGTGAACTTGTCCAAGACTCAATTATTAGGGTTGCTCACAAGTAATTTGAAGATGCATTGACAAATGTGCTAGAACTTCATTCATTACTTTTTGGTTTGCAACTCTAGTCAAGGGTGCAAGTGAACATCTCACCTTAACATGGTAATAGGCTTATTAGTTCACCCATTAGGTTATAAAGGTGTGAGCCAATGGTTTTTTTGTGGCACAATTTTGCAACTTGGTGAATTGTTTTTCAAGAAATGAAAAAAATGAAAAATTTATGATTTCAAAGGGATTTTTCACCATTTTAATAAGTAAAAATAATTAAATTAACCACATCTAGACCTAGGTATTTCTAGGTCATCACTTGTAGTATAACTTTTGTAAAAATATTATAGCCTACATAAGACAATTGCCATTTAATGTTAATTAATGTTATAGATCCTTGTTAGTGAACCTATTTGAGGAATTTGAAAAAATACCCTAGTGTGCACTAATGTTGTCCAAATATATTCTTTATCCAAATACATCTGTTGAATTATATATATAAAGTACCATATAACCTAACATATTTTCAATGAATTGACATACCTTAAAAACAATGCATGCTCATTTTTTCACATGTAAGACATTTTTATCACACAAAAATGTATACCCATTTGGCACATGTAAAACATGCATACTTGGGGATGGATATAATTAAAAATTTGGTTAAATAAGGTTTACAATAAATGTGAACTATACCTATATAATCTAACAACTATTACTCATATTATAACTTATGACTTTAGGCAATTAGTTTGAGCTTTAAAATGGAAACAACTAGTGGTCAAGCATTAAATAGCCAAAGTGGATTTTGTTTTAAATCCATTGATCATTAACCTTCTAAATATAACCTATAGGTTAGCTTGTGGCACATAACCATTTTTTGGTGTTTTATTCAAACCCTTTTTAAAGGTTTTCCTAGGTGGGATAGCTTGTCATTGGATTTGTGGTTATACCCATATATGGGTGAAAGCACCCTAAGGGGAGGGGGCCAATAATGTAATCATATTGTATTGTTTTTCAAGGGCACCCATGTTTGAACTTCAACCATATCATTATTAAGGACTTTCATATTTTTTGCATATTATGGTAGGCCAAAACACAATGAAATCAAATGTATAAAAAATTACACTTTTTAGTTTCATATGTTGTGATGGTAAAATATTTGTGCAAAGAAAAAGGTGTGTTGGTCTTGAAAAATGAAAAAATATTTTACAAATCATTGACACAATATTTAATTTTTATGAAATCTATATGATTTACTAAATATTGTGATTCCATATGATTGGACTAAATTTGTGAATCATGTGAAAAGTTTGATAAATGTTATATCACAAATGAGTATTTATAGGGTGTTGACCACAAGGAGGTGATAAGTTAAAATTTTGATAATCACAATTTCAATTGGAAGATGATAAGAAATGTGAAGCGGGTCATTTAAAAAATTCCATTTCAAATGATTCTTGGATGAATATTTCATTGTTACATGACATGATTTTTATGTTGGTTTTTACAACTAAAATTTCAGTTACAAGGAATAGTGAACAATAATGTCTTTAGTCATATCAAACCAATTGTTTATGCCAAAAAAATGATTGAACTTATTTGACTAAAATTAATAATTGATGTGGCAATAGTAATTTATGTTTCAAAATTTAAAAAATGCATGATTTTAAAAATGATATAATATAATAATAATAATATCAAGTTTTTTATATTGAATTATAAAACTCATTCAAAACACAATCACACTATACTTATGATTTAAACATTTTTTTCCAAGCTAACTATCACTAATTCAATGAACTTACAATAACTCATCATGATGATGTCATTATCACAACATGTCCAAAAAGGGGTTCAAATTTTCACCTTTTCAATCACAACATGAGGTCTTTATCATTTGTCCACCACCTCATGTGATGATACAAATTCTTTACAAAAAATATATAAACACACATATTTTTATAATATCACAAATCATACCTTTCTTATATAATTGGATTATTTCATTATCAAATTGATTACACATGCATATTTTTAATATCATTATTCAATTGAATTCATTTTCTAGTTTTGTCATTACATTACAACTTATGATGCTTTTTAATTTCAAAATGTAAAATGTATTACACAAATTTAAAATATATTTAATTAATTATATTTTAAATTCCAAATGTAAAAAAATTACAATAATTTATTTACTTTGATTTGAGCACAAATTAAACCAAATTATTCAGATTAATTTTTCAAAAATCTCAATATGAAATTAATTTCACTTCTGAAATTAAATAATTAAAATTCACATGTCTTAAAATTATTTATTTATTTAATATTTTAAATGTAAATAAATAAAATGAATTCAAATTTTGCATGTATGGTAGATATGTTTTATTTTTAATAGATTAAAATTTAAAAAAATAGTTTGATCATCCCATTTTTTCACATGTCATTTTTTAATATTATAATCAAACTATCTTCTATGTTTATATTACCCTAATGGGAAAAAATGGATGACAATACACCTTTACCCTATGGGTAAATACAATTTAAAAAAAAATCATATCTGAAGATATATGAAAAAACATATATTCACCCAACATTTGTGTGAACTTCAACATGACATTTAATCAACACAAACTAGCTAGGCAAAAGGGAAAAACCAAAATGCAAGGATGAAGGCATGTCCAAACAATGTTTGTAACATGGTGAAAGGAGGAGGGAAGGAGGAGGGGTAGAGAAGGAAAGGTAAGGGAGGAGCAAACATGCATTTACAAAACAAAGGACTTGCACCTAGAGACCACAATGAACATCAAGAGCTTTAAAGAAGAACAAGATCACAAACAACAAGATTAAAACTTAAAAATTTAGAAGGCCACTTCCACCAAAACCAAAGTCATAATTGGCAAAACAAAGCCACAATTAGGAAATGCAAGATCACAATAAAAGATCACAATCAACAATTGCAAGGTCATGCAAGGTCATGAATAACAATAGAAAGGTAAGCTAGGAAGCCATGATCAACATTTGCAAGGTCAATAGGAAGATAAGATAGAAAGCCATGATCAACACTTGCAAGGCCATGAATAACAATAGGAAGATGAGATAGAAAGTCATGATCAACACAATGCAAAAAGACATGAACAAAAATAGGAAGACCATAAAAAAAGATCATGATTAGTAAATGTAAGACCAAGACCAACAACAAAACCACAAAAGGACCATGAATATCAAGAGCAAAATCATGAAACCAAAAAAGAAGAAGAAATGAACAATAACAACCAAACCGCATAAAGGGCCACTATTGGCGATAGCTCTTGAGTGGACAAAGACCTATAAGAGGCCACAATGAGTAATAACTTAGAGCTTCAAAGAGGAGCAAAAGCACAAAGAAGCAGGCCATGAATAGCAATAAGAATTTTGAAGAGGACCAACACCACGCAAAACCACCTTTTTCGCAATACCATAGTACCTTTTCAGACTTGGCACTCAAGTGTCGAATATTTATTTTATTTTTAAAAATCCACTTTGTCAGTTTTAAAAAAATTTAAAAATCCACTTTGGCAGTTTAAAAAACATTTAAAAATGATGGAATTTCAGCAATAAATATAGGCAGTTTCTTTGGTAGGTTCTCTAGATGCCGAACCTCTACCATAATAAAGACCTTTTACAAAAAAAATCTTCCCTTGTAATTCCCTTAAATTTCATCATTTGAAACATATAATTTATAGAAAAATTGGGATTTTTCAAAAATAATTTAATTACTGCTGAACCTGAAAAGGTACCTATTACAATACTAGTCTTAATTCCAATATTGATACCCATGAGAACTAAAACATACCCTTCCCCCCGCCCCTTCCTCTCTTTGAATTTGCAATGTTCCCATCATCATTATGACAATAAGGACTCTTTCTAAAGAGTGGCAAAAGAGTGATTGACATATGGTTTGGGACACCATTTTGAGATCCCCAAACACTGATGGGACTGGCACCTGACATGGACAGTTAGTTACTCTGACAACCGCTACATCTTCAGCTGAACACTACCCTACATTCTAGCATGATCTCACTCTCCCCAAACCAATCCTCTTTCTTTGTTTTGCTACCCTCTTTCTTTCTTTCCTTCCTTCCTTCTTTGCACTCTGTTTTGGTTTTTGTATATGCTAATAGTGAACATAGTGACGAAAGAGAGTTTTGTGCTGTCCCACAGCTCTTCTTCAATGTCTAAAGAAAAACCCAATGAGCTCATCCATCGTGCGTGTTTTTCACAAAACCAATCTCACAAAATTTTCTCAATTGTAAATACTGACTAGTCGTGCAGAGAATTACTTGCAGACTTCTTCTTCTTCTTCTTCTTCTTCCCACATATTCTCTCAAATGTTTGAATCTGTATATATACCTTGACATTGTGTATTAAGTGTGATGATGATGTTTGATTGATTGTATGAAATATTTAGTTGCCAGGTTTTTTTTCGGTATCTCCTTGTGAGTAATTTCAGTGCTTAGAGAGTGCAAATTAGGGCTTATCCAAGTGGGTTGAGAAAAGAGAGTTAGAGAGAAGAATCAGGAAAGCAGATCCATCAAATTCTTTGCAAGATGTGGGAGTCAAAGGAGAGTGTATACGAACTAATAAAGCCACCTGCAATAAAGAAGCCTCGAACTCCTCCCCCGACAGCTAGAGAAGTGGTTTGTGTTCAAATCCAGTATTGCTTCTTCTTCCCTGTACTCACCCATTTTTCCAATTGTTTCTACCCAAGCTTGATTTCATGAAAAATGGAGTTTTTGTTAGCAAGCTGGCAATAATTTGCATCCTTGATGTGAAAACTTGGGCAACAGTGCTGTTGGCAGTCCACAATTGGGTAATGTCAGCATGGACAATTGGGGAAAGTATACGTATTGGTTCAGTTAATGAGCTTTAGGTTTTGCCCCCTTTATTTTTGTGTGCCAACAAATTAAGCTTAGTTAGACATGTTACTAAACTAGAATCTCGGTGACTGAAAGTTGTAAAGCAAATGAAAAGTAATCAAGAAAAATATAGCATGTGTGCAAATATCAACTAAACAGATTGTTCAGTTGAGTTAGAGATATGGTACATTGTGAACAAGAAGCATCGCAATGGCCTGATTCAATCATTTAGATGCGCCTCACAAGCTTAAGTTGCTTCGTAGTTCAGTGATCAATAATGTACATGCACCTCACAAGCTTAAGTTGCTTCTTAGTTCAGTGATCAATAATGTACATGCACCTCACAAGCTTCAATTGCTTCTTAGTTCAGTAATCAATAATGTACATGCACCTCACAAGCTTGATATTGCTTCTTACTTCAGTGATTTAACAGACAGCTAGCAATAGTAGAGAAGTGGATTGAGTGCAGAGTGTTTCACAAATGCGAAGGAGGTATGGGGATGGAAAGTTATGCAGAGGGAAAGGAAGTTGGCAAAGATAATGTTGAGGATGAAGGAAATGATGAGTGAAAGAGCAGCGGCCACATTTGGCTATTCTCCTGGCACCCTCAAACCACTTCCCACCAACTTTCTCAAGAAGCACTCCAAGGAACGCATAATTGCCTATGGTACATATGTCCAGGAGATGGAAAGTTTTCCATATAACTGTTGGTATTCTTTTCTTCATTCAGTATTTTCATTACCAATCTGCTTGAAGCACAGTGTGGAAGATAAAGAGGGTTAGATTTGCAAGAGCAATACACATGATTCTCTTTTGTGTAGGAGTGGACAGATGTTCAGTAAAAGCAAAGGTGAAGCCAGATATCCCAACAGAACCACCGGTACACACAATTGATCACACATATCCTTCATTTTCTGCATTCTTTCTCATTTTCTGTTTCAACTGCAGCTGAAATTTCCACATGCAAAATGGGCATTTTGAGAGTATTAAAGAAAGATGCTCTCAAATTTTGAAGAATAGGCAGTTTTGATGGAAGACAGCTCGAGTTTTTGAAATCCATTGCTATGTTTTTCCTCTTTGTCATGAATAATAGATTGTTAACAGCGCTCAACTTTCACCCAGAAATTCATGTTTGTTTATCACCAGAAATATGGACTTGGGAGCAACCAAAATTGGATTAAGGTGAATGCTGTGAAAGTCATCAAAACCAGTAAGTCCCTTCATCCTCTACATCCTCTCTTATAACATGACTACAACAAGCTCCAACAGCAAAACAAATCTGTATAGAAATCATCTAAGTAGTTGTCATCATTTTCTGTTGCTGAAGGTTAAGATGCTGATATATAGCTGTGTTGTGTTGTGGTGAACAGAAGCAAACAAGACTGGATGCCCAAAGAAGAAGAGAAGATATGTCACAAAGAAGAACTATGGAAAGCTACCAGTGTATCTGGAAACTAGAATTCGGACAGCAGCAGAAATCAAGAAACGGGACAGTCCAGAAGAGCAGGCCAAATGCAGACACGACGGAACTCGCAAGTACATTTCCATAACCCTACTTACAGCAACCAAACCATGAAACAATGGGAATGTTGTGATTCAGATATTACGTATATTCAGAAATGTTGAATCCCACATCTGCTTGCTTGTTGCATACTCACAGTCAGCAGAATTTTGTTCTACTCAATCCTTTCTTAAACCCTATTTAAAGTAACGCAATCAATGAAGACTTCTTTGCTATAGTTGTACCTTGATTTGTTGTTTGATGCAACATAAACATGGTGCTAGATTTGGTTTCCTGGGGTGTGGGGGCATGGCAGACTGGATGAGAAGGAACGAATGGAGATGGTGAACAATTTGAAGCTGAAGTGGGCACATACAAATGCTGCATACCAAAAACTTTCGTTTGTACTTGATACAAATTCCAAAAAGTTGCGGAAAGAAAGGTCCATTTCCCTTCTTCATGAACCCTTTGTTCGATTCAGATTTACATTCACAGATTACATTTCAAGATTTCTGATTTCCAGATTCACAACCTAGGTTGCCTAAATTTGTTGCAATTGCTAGTTTTGCCTCTGGTAGTAGGTAGATGAAGAATTACTCTTAATCTTTTGTTTTATGTGCAGGTTTGAAAGAAATCTTACCAACATTGAGAAGGATGTGACTCTCTTATGCCGCAAGGTGGTTTTGGTCTCGGATTCAGCCCCTGCAAAGATTAGGCAAGAAAGCACTGGTAGTATGCATTAGATCCCTTACTAGGAAGTCAAAGAGATCTATAATGTTAGGAACCCCTACTGTGTTTCTCCTCCTTTTGTAATGTTTGGAGTGAAAGGTGTTCATTCTGTCACAGAGAACGAGACAGAGACCAGTTGAAAGATGTCACTATGATAAAGTCCAATGTTATGTACATCCTAGGATGATTCCTTCACAATTTACGCTCAAGAAGCTAACACACAAAACTTGAACATTGTATACATTTGATTCATGACATGAAATCCTTAACAGAAGTCTGCTTTCAGTCTTCTGCACACACCCAAGATATTCTACTGCATTTTAGCACAGATGAAGCTGGTTCTGTACATGTGGATGTTTCCAACTCCTCTCCACAAATGCAACTTTGCATCAGAGCTCCACAAAATTCAAAATCCACCCAAAAAACCAGAACCTGCATATACCGATCAGAATATACTCCACTCTATGCATTACCAAATCATATAGTTACCATAATAATCCATTTCTGTTTCTTTGTTTCCTGCATCTCTTTCTGTGTCCAAGGTTTAAAACTCCCAGGTTTCTCTCAGTTTCATTGCTATGATGCTTGCATAAGACTGGTACAAGGTATTACTCATAGCTTATACTCCTAGCTAATGTTGATAAAGAGGCAGATGAAAGAAGAGTTTGATAAATGACATCAAGAAGCAAGGTACAGGGAAGATTGCATTTTGCCAGAGAATTGCCCACATCCACGGAGAAGAGTAAATTTGTGCAAATAACTATACAAAATTCATGTTATTAACTATATAGTACCAATTGTCTTTATGTGAATAGGAGAATACCCTCAACTGTCCTTAAACTCATCACAGTTGAGATGCTTTGAGACAAGGAATGTTGATCCTTTACTCTCCTCAACCCATTCATTGAGGCTCCAGCAGAACACCTTTCCCAAGAGAATTTGTCTTCTTATGCAGCACAGATGAGAATAGAGCAGATATGAGCAACCTCAAGTAACTGAATGCAGTTTCATAAGTTTGCAGAACAGCAGCTGTTGAGTAAGATGTAGAACTGTCTTATTGTTGCTACCTTCAGTTAAATGCTTAACAATTTCTTGCCCAATAATTCCAAGTGGTGACTTCAAAGTCCACAAGGAAGCAATTCAATACCCAAGCCTTTGACAACACATGAAACCTATAATTTTGCACCAGGTTCATGGTGCCTGATAAATTACCCAATGTCTATGGAGGCAAAATGATCTGAACAAAGGGATTAGGGAGATCAGCCATCAAAAAAATTAGGACTAAACTTGCCCTCTTTGGCGCAGTTTAGGAGCTTTTGTGCTTCCTTCAAACAGGCCAAATACCAAATATACCTGTCTCTAGCAATTTACATGGACAGCTATGAATGAAAAGACTACTTCAGGTGTCTAAAGACAAACCCGATAATACATTGCTCCACTAGGTTGTGGTTGAAATTCCTACAAATGAAAAAAATTGCTTCTCATAGAGTCATGATGCAAGCACCATGCTGTGAGGACTCCATACAAGCACCATGTCCTTTCTCAACCCCTTATCTTACACGCCCTGAATAAGCAGACTGCTTAAACTGAGAAGATGGTCTGCAAAGTCCGACAATTGCACCATAGTTACAACGGATGACATTCAATCAGACCTTGAAATCTGATCCTTGAAACTTGATAACAGATTTCAAAATGGATCATAAAGTTTCTCAGACCTAGATTTGTGAGATTGGGAAGCTTGTGATGATAATAACTGGAAAAAAGACATACATGATCCTTCTTACCACAAGGTGCACAAACCCCATTTCATAGACTCTGAAACATCTGGTACACTCCATCCCGCCTTCTTCAGCAAGGTGGACAGAAGCTCCACTTCCTTTGCCAAGCTTAGCAGAACTGCCTGCCAATGCAACAACCATATTCCTCATCAGATTTCCAACAAACAGATCTGTTTTGACTGCAGACAGTACAACACTGCCCTCTTGAATTTGAGAGCTGTTTCTCAAGGCTCATGTACCAGTTATCTGTTTTAAGTGCTAGTGTACAAAATTATGTGTGCATTGCCCACAAAACATGTACTGTAAAGTACTCAATTGCTGCAAAGATATAGTGAAATCTCTTGGGGAGAAATCTTGCAAAAACTGCTGTGAAATCAGTTGCGAAATCTTCTTCACCTGTGCATCAAGCTGTTGGTTCCACAGTTTGGGCAAAGCCTGTGCTCCCATCATGTCAGAGATGTCATCCTCTCTCCAACCTCCTTGGCGAAGCATGAGAGACATCTCCTCAAGGTAGCACGCCACCCACTTGCTGGAGTTTTTTGGCTCAGCTTCATCTCTCACATCCAAATGCTTGCCGGGAATAGAATCCAATCTGGGTGGTTGTGTCATCATATCATCATTATCCATATTGCAAGGAGCGAAGAGCCCATCTTCTTGAGGAAGAACTGCCACAGAAGCTTTCTGTTTATCAGCAATATCACTCCAGAAATCTATCTGTCGTGGAGTTCTTGCTGCCCATGGTGGCATTGCCAGTGAGATATTCATCAGTGCTTGGCTCGGGAGAGGTTTCTCTGTGCTGAAAATCTTTGTGGAGTCTGATTCCTGTGACTTCCTATCTAAGCTTCTTGACAATGTGAGCTGCCGGGTTGCATCCCCATCTTTCACTTTGGCTGGATCATTTGGGCATCCCCTCGTCCGCTTTAGATTCCCAAGCAACCACCCATCTGATTGCTTGGCAAGGAAATCCAGACTCCGGCCCCAAGTCTCTCCTCCACTTTCTGATGCTCCTGAGCTCGATGCCTCAGAAGAGTCTATACCTGATGAAGCAGCTGAGCTTCTTCGCAATGAATCCAGATATGCCTGGTGAAAGCTTTCCCCTCCAATGGTCCCCTTACCTAGTCCAGTTTCTTCTCTCCAATCCGGGGCTTCCAGAGGATCCATGCAAGCGTGCACCAAGAACAACTCACGATCAAAGAAATCTGCAACATCGTACCCACAGTACACAACCTCCTTCTGGTACACAAAGAAGATCGGGTTGCCGGCTTGGTTAGGAGAGCAAGGGATGTAGCAATGACCACACATGGGAATCAGGATGGGAGCCGCTCGTAAGGCAGCGCTAGCGATTTGCACAGCATCCTGGGTTTCTGCAGGCCTTCGTCCCCATGTCTTCCACCAAAACCTTCCAAGCGCGACTTCGTGCAACAGTCCTGCACACGGCAAATCGATCCTTGTTCTCAGCTGCTCAAAATTCCCCGTCCGCCAGTTGGGAAACGCAGCTCCCACTGGCAGTCCTTCTTGCAAAATTCCCTTGAGGTCAGGAGGAAATGTCAAAGCGAAAGTCGCTTCGATTCTGTCGAACTCTCCATCCGACAGTCCTTCTGCGATTGGCACTTGCGCTCTCTTGAGGTGCTCGATCACACTCCTAGCGTAGGCAGAGAAGGAGAAGAAAACTCTTCGTGCGCCTCCTGCTGCCTTTGTGGGTCCTGCAGTTGCCCTTGCAGACAGCCGCTTCAACCCTGCGAGCTGTGCTTGATGTAAGTACCTCCCTCTCTGCTGCTGCTGCTGCTGCAGCTGTTGCTCCTCTCCTCGTCCTCCACCTCCACCTATCTGCTGCACATCTAACATTGTACCACCAACACCCCTCTCTCCCTCTGCCCGTTTCTCTACTCCTCACTGCTCTCCCTCAAGTTCAAATTTTCACCATAGTCTTCTTCTCCACAACTCTTCTGTCATCATCTCTACAAGCTGCTGCCACAGACCCAATGCTCATCTTGTTCTTCTCCTCTTCCGACTCCTCACAAGTTTCCCAACATCTCCGTCCTCCTGCGATTTTAAGTCCTTCCCAATCCACGAAAGAACTCGGAACAAACACTTCCAAAGTCCAAAACTTAGTTGGCAACAGCAGCAACAGAAGCAGAAAGAGAAGCACATCTCAGAGCAGAAAAGCCATCTCCAGATAACAGACAATAATCAAATGCACCACAACCGAGGAAAAAAAAAAAACTTGCCGACAAACAGAAAAACAATTGAACTACAAACAAAAAGCCTTATTTTTCTCTCTCTCGGACAGCAAAACACCGTTGGGAAAAAAACAACAACAACAACAACAACAACACCACCATCGACACTACTCTGACATTCACATGAAGCTCACTCAAAATGACAAAAATAGCAGCAGTCAGGTGGGGACTGACTCCCTCTCTCTTCCTATTCCAGGAAAAGATTGTTGGGGAGAGACGTTGAGAACTAGTTAGTTTCTTCTCCGCGACCAGACCAAAACCCCACCGTTAACACTTTCTTCACCAAAAATGCAGATTAAACTAATCACATTTTTCTAGATTAAACTAATCAGGATTTTTGTCCCAAAGGAGTTATCCGAAACCCAACTCAATCCCTTTGTCTCTTGTGAAAAAGCTTGCTCTGAATTCCAGATGCATTCTTTCATCTCTGCAAACTGCAACAGTATTGGATTAGGTCTAGATGATTTCTGTGTCTGTTTGTTGCAAACCCTGTTCTGCAAAAAGAGAGAGAGAGAGAGAGAGAGAAGAAGGAGAGTGAAACTGAGGTTTTTTCTTGGCAACAAAATCAGAGTACTTTTCAACTTCAAAACAGTAGTGCAATCAGATCTCTCTGGATTTGTCTGCAACAGAACTTGTACTAATTTTGAAGTTTTTTGGTTGCATGATCTTCTTACAAGTCAGTTTTTTTTTTTTTTTTTTTTTTTGTTTTCCTCCCTCTTTCTGGTTTGCATTATTTTCTTACAAGTCAGTTTCTTTTTGTCTGCCTCTTCCCTCTTCCATCTCTTTTGTCTGATTGTTACTTTCTTCAGAGTACAAATTGCAACGGTGTTGTCAGTTGTAAAAACTGTGCAAGAAAAAAGTTTGAATCTCCCATGGTTGTTTATCTCTGCAAGTGGAAGTGAAGGACCACATGAATGATACAAAAACAAACTGTTGGTTTCCTGTATCATTCATTGCAACAGAAAATTTTCTTGGAATTTAAAAAAAACCTCCATCAAGCTCCACAAACTACACAAAGCTTCAAAAACTGTGAATTACTGAGCTGAATTCCATAGATTCTGCAACCTACTTTTGTTTGAGTTTTGCAGAAATTCCTCTTGATATCTTGTCATTGTTTTTCCTCAATTTGGGGTCAAATTGGTCTTGCACTTGTGCAAACCTAGCAAATGATTGGGAAAGAGATTTGCATCAAATGCCTCGATATTGTGGCCACCATTTTCACTGATCCTTTCGGTAAGATCTTTGTTCGGTGAATGGTGTGTTGCGGAACTGTTGAAGTGGTGATGAAAGTGGCAGGGCTACCATACCTTGCGGGGATTGCTGTAGAACCTGTGATGACAATTTGACCACAAATGAGAGCTCTTTGTGTTGAAAATGGTACAGCAATAGATGAAGAAACTATGGATGTGTGATCTGTTTCCTCCTCAGACTAAAAAACTGAACTGATCTCCAGCAAAAGCTGAATGGACATCCTGTGGTTCTGTCTCTGCTGCCCAAGTGTAAGAACAAGAT
>Ga0209208_10001909_pt1 | contig 29827 bp, 21 predicted proteins | sample S1TSphfallax_3_FD_187694 | JGI IMG/M metagenome (GOLD analysis project Ga0209208, IMG submission 187694) | Host-associated microbial communities from peat moss isolated from Minnesota, USA - S1T2_Fd - Sphagnum fallax MG (SPAdes) (version 2) | ecosystem: Host-associated > Plants > Peat moss >...
AAAAGCTAAAAATTTTATAGGAATTTCAAAAAAAAAAACCTTTCGGGTTTGGTAGCACCACTTCCTACTAGTTTGGGTGTAGAGCCTACAATTTGGTGGGCGGATGCGCCTTGTAGTTAGCTTTTTAATGAACTAAAACAAGTTCGATTTGGACAACATATGTGATAGGAGTGATATTTTAAATGACTAGGAAGGGTCTGTAGCCAAGTTGAACTTGGTGTTAAATCCTTAAAACTTGATTTGAAGGGGTGACAATTTAAAATTAAGTTCTAGGATTTGGAGTGTTGAAGCTTGGAATATATATATCTGTCAATTCCAAATTGTAAATCATGCATGGGAAGCAAGCTATCTAGTTTTAACTACAAACGCAACTTAACATCTAGAAATACACTTGTACCTTTTTACTTCACCAATAATGTATGTACTTTCAAGTATAGTCACCTCATAGAACCGGGGGTAGAGGGACAAAAAGTTGTTTCATAGGCCTTACGAACAAGCACTAAAAAAACTAAATTAGTTTACATGGGAAAAATAGAAAAATCATTGAAGGGATCTATATTTGTGGGACTTGAATTCCATTTATTTACAAGGCATGTTACCTTCAAAACTCTCGAAGGTGTGCATTAAATAATGGGTTAAATCAATAAGTTTTTAGTAGTTGGTGCATGAAATTTAGTACTAATTGGTTTAATGTTTGTTTATTATTTGTTGTTAGGTGGGAATAAAACATTGGTTGCCCCATGTACATTTTTTTGGTGGAGTTGGATCATTGCCAATTCACTACCTTTAGGAGTGTTATGAAAATTAATCCAAAATGAAAGGTTTGAGGAGTTACAAAGTGATATCCAACAATGGAAAGTAGTGTTTACAATGTTTAGCTTGCCTCATGGCATATTGGGATTGGGTTGTTCCCCTAAAAGGCTTATAAGTTATCCAATAAGTGTGGTGTCAAGTTTTGGGGTAGTGAATATTTCCATGCTTGGGACACCCTCCTCACCAATAACTGTGATAACAATAATTACAAAATCCATGGGGGAATGTTTCTAGAACAATGGACCTTCCTTGAAAATTTGAGCTTCCCCACCTTGAATGTCTACAAGGTTGGTGTCCTTTAGGAAATCTTTGTGAACATAAGGTTCTTCTAATGGAGCCTTCACCCTTCCCCAACTATGTCCCAAGCCCTTTCCCCACTCTTTCACTAGTTGTGTCCCCAATCCTTTTTCTAGCTATGTCCCCAACCCCTTCCTTAGCTATCTCCTCAACCATGATGCCTTCATGATCTTTAACATCCTTCTCAATAATCTCCCCATTAACCTTCCCAACCTCCTCCTTGGTCTCCTTCTTAGTAATTTCTTTTGAAGTCTTCTCGGTAGTGTGCCTAACAACTTGCCCAACAATTTCCTTGAGTGGCCTCTTGGCCAAGTCCCCAAATACGCAAACCTCTTCTATTAGATGATAATTGTCCACAAAAATCAAATCCATTGTCCTTACGTTAAGAAACATGCCATAAGCTTGAACCTCCTTAAAAGAACATTTTCTACTTATTTCATTTACTAGCATTTGTGTGAAAGTGTTAAGGGATTCATGTCCATTGACTATAATTACAATTGAGGTTGAATTGAACAAGGCTTAAGGTGAACAAGTGTTTCCAACAACTTCGGTTGTTACGTTCTTTCCCATTTGAATAGCAAGTGCGATGGCATCATTGTCAATTTTATACCTAAATTAAAATCATTTTTTGGATTATATATTTTAAATTAATAGGTAGGTATGTACCTAACCTAACTTCACCAAGTTACTTCAGTCTAACCTACCTACCCTAACCTTCTAAGCATGCACATAAGTTGTAAATATAAAGAATTGAATCCCAAACCTTCACAATGATAAACCAAGTCCTCACCAATGGACTACACCATCAAAAGCATTCAACTTTTATCAAGTTTTTTTGTTTCACATTTATTCACATCATTAAACATCATGTTTAAACCTAGGTGACAATTAGTGGCTAAAACTAGGCTAAGCATAATGGTTCAATCAAGTGGTTAAACTTAATGTTTTAAAATAGTGGTTAAACCTAGTGGCTATACTTAGTGACTAAACTTAATGATTTAAAATAATAGTTAAATCTAATGACTAAATTCAATGATTTGAAGTAATGGCCAAACCTAATGGCTAAACTCAATGATTTAAAGTAATGGTTAAACTTAGTGGCTAAACTCAATGGTTTAAAGTAATGACTAAACCTAGTGGCTAAACTCAATGATTTAAAGTAATGGTTAAACCTAATGGCTAAATTCAATGATTCAAAGTAATGGCTAAACTTGGTGGTTAAATTCAATGATTTAAAATAATGGTTAAATCTAATGGCTAAATTCAGTGACTTAAAGCAATGGCTAAACCTAATGGTTAAACTTAGTGACTCAAAATAATAGTTAAACATAATGGCTAAACTCAGTGGTTAAACTTAATAACTTAGAATAATGGCTAAACATAATGGTTAAACTTTGATTAAACATAATGATTAAATCTAGTGGCTAAAGATAGTGGTTAAACCTAATTGATGAACCTAATGGCTAAATTTCATAGATAAACATAGTGGATAAACTTGATTAACAAACCTAATGGCTAAACATATTTCATGGTTAAATTTTGGTTAAACCTAGTAACTAAATATAATGGTTAAACATAATGATTAAACCTTGGTTAAACACAATGGTTAAATTTAATGCTTAAACCTATTGGCTAAGCATAATGAAAAAACCTTGGTTAAACATAGTGGCTAAACATAAAATAAATTTAGTTGCTAAATATAATGGCTAAAATGATGACTAAAACTTGGCTAAATTTTGGCTAAACTTAGTGGTTAAACATAATGGTTAAACCTAAGATAAATTTAGTGGGTAATTTTAGTGGTTGAATATAGTGGCTAAACTTAGGTTATGCCTAGTGATTACACCTAGTGGCTAAACTTAAGCTATACCTATTGGTCAAATCTAATGGTTCAACTTAAGCTAACCTAGTGCCAAATCTAATGGCTAAGCATAATGGCTAAACTTAGTGATAAAATTTAAATTAAACTTAATGGTTAAAATTTGGGTAAGTTAATGACTTTAAATCTAATGGTTAAACCTAATGATTACACCTAGCACGGTTACACCTAGTGGTTAAAATTAGATAGGTAAATGGGTGGATAGATAGATAGATAATATATAGGTAGGTAGTTGGGTGGGTGGATAATAGGTAAGTAAGTAACTAATTAAGTAAATATGTGAATGAGTAGGTAGGAGATAGATTTATAGTGTAATAAACCATGTCATATTTAATTAAAGATCATTGGTCATTTCGACTAAATGTTCAACTTGATTAAAAATCATTAGCCATTTTGACTCAACAATCAACTTGACTAAAAACCATTGGTCATTTTGATTAATTATTCAACTTGACTAAAGACTATTGGCCATTTTGACTAAAGTTGTACAACTTGACTATGTGTATCTAATCAAACAAACCACTATAATCAAGTTGATTAGTCAAAATATACATGTCCATTAATCAAAATTACAAGTTAGTCAATTTGAATTTTTTTAAAAACTATGATTTGTAGTAATGCAACTTATTTAATGAAGTTTTCTCCAATTTCCTCAACATCAAAGTCATGTTGCAAACTTCCTTGATTTCACTTCTTCAAAGTCTTCAAGGACCTACTTATGATCCTACGTCCCCCCAAAGGCTTGGAAGTTGTACCTAGTGGGAAATGTTGGGTGCAATGCACCATATTTAGTTACTATGACTTGTGTATTGATTTGCATTCAATTAAAGTTAGTTTGAACCTCTTGGCATGAGTTGTTAGCCTAAGAAGATGATGGGGGATAATAAACCAATTCATTGGGTCCAACCCCTCTAGTTGGAAGCAAAACTCTAGTTGAAAGCATGACTTGAACCCATTGGTCATGCTTGCATTTTGGGCCTCGCATACTTGCAATTGGCACTTGGCTCCTGGTTCCAACTTGAAGTCGCATACTACATGCTTCCCTAAGGCTCCATGTGTATAAGTGCCTAGCTACTTATGGTCCCAAGCTATGTCTTTTCAATGACAGTCCTTTCAACTAACAACAACTTTCAATTAATGATTGTCTTTGCCTTTGGGCATGGTGTAACTAAGAAATGTCGATTTAGCTTCACTTTGTTCCCTCACAATTTAGTCACAACAGGGCATTTATACTTGGGTTGGCATTTGTCTCTCAACAACCTAAAATGCACCTTGAACAGCCCATTGATCTCAGCAATTTTCTTTGCCCACTGCCATAGAGAATACTAAAACAAAAGAAACATTAATGGCAACATTGGTTTGCCTTACTTCTTTCCACACACCTCATGCCACCTTTGCTCAATCTTCCTATTTATGAACACCAACCACTTTGGCTAGATTACAAAATGCATTAGAAAAAACACCCAAAACAAGCAGCTCATCTTGTAGTGGCTTTGTTCCTTATGCCAAGTCAAACTAGTATTGGTCAGATATCAACCTGTGAACACACCAGCCTGGTCCATTGGGTAGTTTTTCAAATTTTCATCCTAGCTTGGTCCTAGTATTGGGTACATTTTAACGTTTTAAATTTTCCCACCAGCCTCGTCTTGATTTTGGGTTCAAGACTAATTGTTGGCTGGGATGAGGCAAATAAATATCCAACATTGCAAGGTTTTTTATTTGAAATTTTATAAGGTAGCATCAATTGGCAAGAGTCCCCCAGAAGACTTAGCATTTATTGTCAACACATTTTTTTTAAAACGTTTAATTTTTTTCCCAAACTGGCATACGCTTCACTATTCTATATCCAAAACATGAGGTGCAAGGCATTGATGAGGATTGTCTAAAATCCAATTTACCAGGTTAGAATTAGTACAAGGATGATTATTGCCTCAGGTCATACCAGCTTGGTAGGGTCATTATATTGGTTTTGATATCAAGTCTATACATCATCCAACATTGGTACAAATTTTGTAGTGCATGAACCTTGCAACATGGTTAAGGGAGTTGAATGCAAAATTACTCTGATTAAAAAAAACAACCTCAGGATTATAAAGCTTATGTCACATACAAATTGGAACCTAGAGTAACCTACACATATAGTTCAACTAGATCCCCGCCTCTCAATCATAAATAAATTGGTTCCCAATACAAGCCAAAACTATATCTACAAAAAGAGAAAGAAATGGAAAGGGCCCATCCAGCCACCATTTCAATAGTGATGACCAAACATAACTGGGGTTTGCATGTGGAGAGTGGGTTGCTGACCAAAGATGCACAAAATGTGGGTCAGAAACTTTTTTTAAAAACCGGTGATGACTTGTTAAAAAAATTGACTCTTGCACAAGCATTATAATAAGCTTGCCACTTTAACTAACGCACTAACTGCCAAGTGGCAAACAACTCTTAAGACATGATGTGTAGGGTAAAGCCTCCGGGTGTTTCATTTTCCAAAATGCCTCGCCGGCTTTTACGCTCCACAATTTGCTCTCTAAATACACTTGCAAAATCTAACAAGGTTTTCACCAATGTCGGTGGGTTCTTACTTTTCAAAAGAACCTTTGGTCTGCGGGTTCTTTTTTCTCAAAAGAACCTTTGGTCCTACTTTCAACTTTTTCTTAAAAACCTCCAATTTTGATTTTAACCTCTAATTTTGATTAAGGATTTTCAAATTTTTAATAGAACCTCCAGTCTGGTTTCTGGACCCAGTTCTTCACATTTCAAGACCCTTGGTTTTGGGTTCTTTAAAATAAATTCTTACATGGGTCCTTTTCCAAAGCAGATTGGGTTCTACATACATACACATAGCTCAAAACTGATTTTTTTTCTAGTTACTTGGACTGTATCATCAATAAAATGTGATCACCTGTATCAACTACATACCTAAATCCAATTATTCTTTTAAAAACTTGCACACTTGAGACATGGTCCAAAAGTCAGAACTACATGCCTAATTCACCCCCATCCTATCTCACACCCCGCCCCCCTCCCCAAGTCTTTGCACATTCAATTTATTCTTGAAACTCAAGTAACAATAAGCACCTGAAGGTGAGTAATGTTGCTAGTAGGATATTGTTGCATTCATTGCTATTGATTGCATTTTCATTTCTAAGTGTGTAAGATCATCCATCATTTCAAAAGTATTAGCCAAAAAGTTAAAATTGGACTTTACAAAAAGTGTAGCTTGAATGTTTAAAATATTGCATTTCTTTCCATCTTGGGAGTTAACAAGTTGAATAACAAACTAGATGACATTTGTTTGTCATTGGGTGCAATTGCATTAACACATGCCATTAGTAGTCATAATGACTATTTAATTTTGTGTATTTCAAATTGTAAATTTTAAAAAAGAAAAACTAAAAATGGACTTGTTTTTATACAATTTTATTTTCAATATGTTGGTATACATATCCAAAAGATTTAGAATCAATCTAATGAATAAAAAATACACAAAAACATTTTTATGTTATGTACCAATGTTTTAAAATAATAATTAAATAGTAAAAATACACAATGCACAATTTGAAAAATAATCAAATGGCATACTTTTGGATATATATATATAAACCTTAACACAAAGTAATAAAAAAATTGAAGATTTTTTTTAAAAAAATGATGTACTGAAAATATTCCAAAAATATTCTTGGAAAAATAGTGAAATATGGCTCCTATTAAAGTGGTTGGACCCCATTGTGAAATTTTCATGAACTTCAAATTCCAACCAAAAAAGGCATTTAGGTAATTTACATTTTTTGCACATGGCAACCAACCCAAGTTCAAGTTCATATTGTGCACATATAGTGTATTAATGTTTGAACAATATAATGTCTAATTAATACATTATGCAATACACTTGTTGAAGGTAAAATGTGATTCAATTTTATTTCTTTCAAATTTTTTAATGTGTCAAGTTGTATTGTATCAATGTATCAATCTAAACTACGCACTATGTTACACACCAACTTATAATGTATCATCAGAATTACAACATTTCAACTCTACAAATTTATTCATCTTGTATTGAATTTGTGGGTTTAAATCTTAAGTGAATGTTGGAATGGCACATTTGATCCTTTAGATTGAATAGGGAAAAAAAAAATTCAAAAGTTCATGAAGGAGCATGAAATGAAGGATAAAAGATGTTGTGGTTATTTGTATAAAATGATTTGGTGGTGGATGTGCCCAATTTAAGGTGGAGATAATTATACACTTGAATTGTTTAAGGACCAAACTTTAATTTGAGTGAACTTGGATATTGTTGATTGAGTTTGAAAATGTGTTATTTGATGTAATTTACCTTTCTTATCCAATAGTGGCATGTATTATTGTACAATGTGGGCATTGGGATCCTATTAATTTCCATCTATTAATATATTAAAATTCCCTTCATGATATATTTAATTAAATTTTCAATGATCAAGGCAATATATTGAGGTGAAATTCTTAGAATTAACTAATTCAATTTGATATTACAATGTATATTGACATATTTTATTGTATAATATATTCCACAATTTGGCAAAACTTTCAAGTTGATTTTGTAAATCATGGACTTGTGATGTAATTATTAACATCATACACTTCAAAATGTCATATGTCAAAGGTATTAGATAAAATATCTATGTTTTGAATGTAATATATCAATATATCAATGTATTGGTGCATTAATGTATTAGTGTATTAATATGTCATTGTATTAGTGTATTAGTACATCAATGTATCAAGGGATCTTTGGGAAATACCTATTGTTTAATTAATGTTTCACATGCCCAATTGCAAGAAATTGAAATGATCATGCATAACACATCTTGGAATATAGGAGATTAAAATAAAAAACAATGGTAATTAAGATTAGTTTTTAGACAAGATTCCAGTATGATGATTTTTTTTAAAAACATGGTGATTACACATCCATTTGAAGTTTTGTTGAACAATTTCAAATTTCAAAAAATGCAAGTAATAAATTTCACTTAGTGACAATTAAAAAATGGTGGGAAACATAGAGTAAATGTCAAGTTTCCATATGTATCCACTATTTAGCAAGTGTGGAATAATGATAATACATTAAATGTATTGTTCACATTGTGTGTCATTGACATTCTATTTTATTTTACTAAATAAATAGAAAGAATTCACCTTACTCATAAACTTGAAAACATGACAACCAAAATGCCCATGTATTTTGAAAAAAAATCGTCTGTTATGTTTAGACACATGTGCATGTCAACTTTCAATTTTTTTATATATTAAATTTTTGTATTGTATCAACACATTTTTAGTGTATAAAAAAATGGCAAATAACAATTGGTTATAATTGAAAAATGATGGCAAATGTAAACTAGATGCCAATTTTCGATATGTAGCCATTTATTTGTCATGTGTGGAAAAATGGCACAATACATACATAGTATTGCTCATACAAATTGAGTATTTATTGGTGTTTTTTTATATAGTAATGACTACTTTATAATATCCATTAACTTGGAAACATAACAACTTCTTGTCAATGTATTTTTTTAAAAATCCGCACCCTTGTTATGTTTAAATTGTCAATTGAAAAAATCAATGTGAAAAATAACAATTGGACCTTTATAGTTGAAAAATGGCGAGAAATGTAGGTCATGTGTCAATTTGAAAAATAATACTAAAATACCTCTTACCTATGAGTAGTGTATTAATATTTTTTGATACATTAATAACTATACCATACAATAACATAAACCCAAAAACGTGACAACCTCTTCTCCACGTAATTTTGAAATTTTGCCCACCCTTGCTTACAAAATACGTATTTATCATGGGATTGATGATAATAACACAATATAATGCAGGATGGCATGATGCATCAATAAATTGTGATTCTGGTATACTATAAAATAAAATAAAAATTACAAATGTTGCGTACAATATTCATTGTTAGGTGAAAAATATTTTAACTATCAATTTCACTATTTTTTCACATGTGCACATATTTTTGACCTAAGCAAGATGCCCATCGACGTCAAAAAGGTACAAATGTAGGCACTTGGTAAGAACTTGCCATCAAAACTTAACAATCATTTTATGTTGGGGCTTGCTAAAGGCAATTGGGTGAGTAAAAGGTTAGTTCACAATATGACATACTTGAATCCTAAGATCTAAAACAAATGAATTTTGAAATGTGCTCCTCCACATACCTCAAAATATCATGTACTTATGTGGAGAACAATAGACAAGTAGTTTTTACTATTTGTATTCCAACAAATATTCCCATATCTCGTTTTGGTTAATGATTAGTTGGGGCCTTGAATGCAATGTAATGGCAAGCATGCAATTTGGAGTTCAAAACAATGCAAAACATATTAGTGTAAATTTATGGATCTTTTGGGTGTCATGGATTCATGTTCAAACTAGTGTTGTGCATATAATTGTCAATAGTCGTATATACAATGTGTAAATCCCATGTAAATGTAAATTATTTACACTTACACAAGGCAAGTGTAAATGTTTTGGGGTGTGTAAGTGTGCATTCCAAATCTCAATTTAAAAAAAAATAATTGTAATGGGCCTCACTGATAGGCCCTTCTATAAAAAATCATGATACTTTGATACTCCCCAAACAATAGCATTTTATACCAATATGGGACTTGGTGGTGCTAAAACTGGAACCAGAACCTGAAGTTTTTTCAAGATCCAGACCAGAACCGGACATAGGGTTCCATTTTTTGTGAAAGCAGAAGCAAAACCCAAACAATTCTTTTTTTTTTTTTTAAAGAACTGGAACCGGAGGTGTTCAACAGTGCTCGAGGAATCTCTATAGTCTGTCCACACATACATTACTCATTAGTGAGTGCATTCATCAGGCAAATGAAAACTCTTTTGACACCAAAGAGTTATCTGTAAAGTCACCATGTCTTTGGGCCTGCTTTCACCCTCTATCGCCTCCTTTAGTGGTATGTGTGAAGTAAGGAAATTTTATTAAATATCGTTATTAAATGCTGAAACTCAGCATTTAATGCACAAGGTTCAAGAGTAAGTATAGTAGTTGCAGAGGTAGGACGAGTGAAAATATATGTGGGAGCAGTTGAGGCGCTCAGGAAAAACGAAAGACAGGATAAAACTCAGTTTTTCACCAAAATTGATGGAAAAAAACTAGTTTGTGTCCTCGTTGTTTCATTTTGCAAAATTTCCATTCCCAGTTACGCATTTGATGGCCTATTATGCTGAAAGTGGCTGATCTCACCCCCTCATTGCGTGACTTTATGGATAACTCTAAAAAGAGGAAAATTCCTTCATTGCAAGGAATCCAAGATCAAACAAACACTTTGAGCAAACAGTGCACAGGGCGACCCCTTGCCCTTCAGGCAGTGTAAATTTTCAGGTCTTGATTTGGGGCACGAATCACTCCCACTATAATCCCACCGCCGATTCTCAAGTAAACTAAGCAACCCTTCTTAGCCCCCTGCCACCTCGACCGGTTCTTGTTTTCCCCTGCCATAGCAATCTCCTAGTTCATGCCATGTTTCCCCTGAAACCAGGTGTCACCTCACTTGCAAACGGTTCGCCGCAAAAGCAACAGAAACTCCAACTATTGTAGTGAACAGTAAAGCTTGGTAGTAGCAGAGGCTTTATTTGTAGTCCCACAAATCTTTTTTTTTTAAATTTAGATGCTAATACTTAGCATCAGTTGCCAGCTGCAACAAGTTTCAGCTCAATCTGCAATCGGCCCATCCAGCCACAATCGAGAAGAGGTGGGCCACAGGATTCTCTGACGCAGGACACCGTCCTTGTGCGTCTGTGCCAATGAACAGTGCAGAAAAATAATTTGTGGAGAGCCGTCCATGAGGGTAACTTGGGGTGATGAATCATGATGGTGAACGGATCCTTAGCATGTTTCCCGATGCCCAATGCACCCAATCTCAGCATTTTCTACTTCTTCTTCTTTTATCCTTAGTGCAACTCATATGCACCCCATTTTTGTGAAAAAACACAGCGCCAAAGTCACCAGATTTCAAGGATTATTATCTTTTGAAACTGCCATATTTAGACAACAACGAGATTTCTTTCTCGAAATAGTCATATTTAGACAATAGGTTGCAAATGGCACCAATTTATAGCAAGATTCATAAATTTGGTTTATTTGTCTCTTGGACCTGTTACCAAATTTGGCTAATTCCTTTTGGGGATGGTTGTCACCTCTCCTATTCACCTCTTCGCATACTATTAATTACATGAGTTGCATCTCATTGACTACATTGCGCGCATCACAAAATTCCAAAAAGAGCCTGCCACCGATCCGGCTGGGAAAGAAGCAAACGGCAATCTGTCTAAGAAAGAAGCAAAAGGCGCTGTACCACACAACCCAATCTACTGCTGCTGGTGGTCCCATGCACAGAAGTCCCAAAAGGCCATGCATGTGAGTGAGGATGGTGGTGGTCCCGATTCCGCACCCATATGCCGTAGCAAAAGCCCCAAACAAAACAAGAGGAACAAGGTATGGGTACCGCAACAGCAGCATTTCCTCCCCCTCTAACCGCAAGAGGCATAGAAAGTATAGGGTAAGGTCCATGCAGTAATTCCCTGACAGCAGGGCCTTACCCTGCACAACAACCACCGAGATAGTCAATGGTTTTTTTTTTTTTTAATCCGTTTCAAAGATCTTGTTGGCCTACATCCTGCGACCTAGGGATCTTACAATCTCGCACCCTGCACCCTTGGGCTCCTTTTGTAAGCCTGATTACTAAATGTAATCTGCCCTATAAATACACTAAGAATTATCTCTGAGGTTGTTAGTATGGTGTGTGGACCATGTAAATGGAAGGGAGCCCTTGGGGAGGCTAAAGGATACCCTACCTACTGAATGAATGAGTGCCCAGGGTATCCTTAGGCCACATGGTATAGTGAAAGTTATAAACGACAATGAAGAGGCTTCCAAGTCTCAATCTTCTGTTTGAAAATTTCTAACTTCTACAAGATTTTTTTCATCTCCAGAAAGCCCCCATTTTCTGCAAACCATTTCAAGGTACCCAGTTGAAAACATGGCTGAAATAACCTTTCATACTCTCGGACAGCCAAAAGGGGCCGGCCACCAGATAAATTATTCCTCCCTTACACCGTTTGTGTCTCATGCTGGCTCATTGGCCCAAATGGCGACCTCACTTCTCGGTTACTGCTGGCACATATTGTCTTTGTGCCCTGGGGAAATGATTATAGAAATCTGCCATCTAGTTTGCTTCGACACATGTCTGTCAAATAATTAATTAAATTTGAAGATTTCATTTCAAAAGTAGAACATTCCAACAGATTCTCTACTTTCCTTCACAAAATTTTGTTCTTTGAAAAAATATTTTTTGAAAATTTCAACATTTCTACAAGTAATTTAATTAATGTCCAAGCAATGTACAATAGTAAAAAGTTATATATTTTTATGTTGCAAGAAATAAAATATTGATTAGTGACAAGCCAAACTTTGGCTTAGATTAGGAGGAGTTTCATTGCCCTACAATTTGCATGTGAAAATATGTGGCAACTTGCAAGGTGTTTAGCATGCCCAGATTGGGGATCAAAATCTATCCTACTTATGGCCTTGACACTCGTCGAACTTTGGAGCTTGGTTTGGTTATGTGTGGTTTGAAGAGCCTCAAATGTATTTGGTGTTTTTATGAAGATTTTGGAGCAAAATGAAATACCTTCTGCTTTGTGAAGTGAATGTGGAGTTTTCAATCGCAAGTCATATCCATACGGCTGAATGTGAGATGGTTAATCTACTCAATTTTACCCACTTAGGACCTCTTTCCATTATGCTGTTGTGCTCACATATTTTGGCCCCACGACAACTTTCCACTAGTACAATAAAAGGGATGACAATTTTAGTAACAAAATAAAACATGTACAACTTCAGTCAAATGGCACATAAATCCATGGTTGGCAGCAGATGTAACAATACAATTGAAAATGGAGACTACAAATACCACAAGGGAAACCCTAGTACATGACAAGTGGACTATTTTAAACCCTTTTAGTTGCATACATGAACACCTCATGGTTATGTATGTAATTAATATGCAAGTAGTGGTTTATAATATTTGAACTAAACTACCTACCTACTTAGGCTAAGCTACAAAAATACTTAAATAAGCTAGCTCAAGCTACTTATATACCTAGCTAGGTTAGGCTACCTTACCTACCTAGATAAGTAGGTAGGCTAAATTAAGAACCTACATGTGTAGGTACCTAACATAGGTTTAAATACCTACCTTGCCTAAGCTAAGATATGCTTACTTAAATAAGGTAGCCTAGCTACTTAAACTAAATTATCTAATTACTTGCTTAATACCTACCCTCCTAGTTACCTTATCTACCTACATAGCTTGGGTAACCTAGGTATGATATGTGGTTGGTTTAGGTAGCCTAGGTATGTAGGCTAGGGTACTTTTTACCTACCTAATTAATGTACCTTTACCTCCTTACCTATTTAGTTACCTAATTAATGTACTTACCTCTCTCCTTAGGGATAATGTTGTATTAAATAAAGGACTAATGTTGTACATGATATGGGAATGCTTTTCCTTCCTAAATGTTTATCTCATATCCTTTGTCATTTTTTCAAACTTGTAAACAATATAAATGGGTGAATTGTAAGCATTCAAAAAACATAAGAAATATTCAACAAAAAAATGTCATTTAAGATGAGTCAATCAATGAGGCCCAACCTTAAAGGCCAAACTCGAAATGAAATAAGATTTTCCTTCTTAAGTACCATATGGCCTAGGTCTAAGCTTAGTCTAAGAGGTTTAGGTCTAGGTTTAGCCTAGGTCCCATGTGGCCTAAGTGTAATTTTAATTTAGGTGCCGTTTGGCCTAGGTTATGAGCCTTCATTCACCATTGTGGTTTTCTTATGCCCCATTTTTTATTTTTCTCCCTAATTATTAATATTTTAAGATATGTAGTAGTTGCATTTAAGAAATTACAAACCCATTTCAACTTCCCAAGCCATTAAAGATTTATTAATTTAATTTTAAAAAGTTGGATAACCTTACTTTTAGAATAAGGTGTAAATTTACATCCATTAACATATTTTATAAATCAAGCCAAAATTATTTCTTATCTTTCTTGTTAATTTCTTGGTCACTTTTGTAGGGATTGTCATCTTTTAGTGATGGTCAAAATTAATGAATTTCACAAAATGAGTTGAAATACCATATTGTGTTTTAACATGTTGACATCATAACTTACTTTCTTGATTGAAGTATCAAAGACCAAACTTTGTGAATTAAACATTTTGAAAAGCTAAAATGTGATTTGATATAAACTAAATTTTTTTTGTTGATAACTTATTAACTACATCACATTTAATGTAAACCCATGTTTATTAATAGATGTATACTTACACTAATTTTGCCAATAATCTAAAAAAATAGCAATTACTATTTTTGGCTAGATTCAAGCTAGTAAAATCCTTATGAATGTTAAAGCTTCAAAATCCAATGGAAGGTACAAGCAAGGTATTCAGCTCTATCATCAATTGGTAGCAAATTTATGGGACTATGTAACCAACATTAGTGACTTTGTTAGGCTTTCAAATCCAAGCACAAAGATATAGACTTCATCATTCGCATAATGGCCTTTGTAGAACTTATCACAATGAATAACAATGGTTGGTTCAAGTTTTACATAAATCATCAAGGTATGAATACATGTAGTCAACAAGTTGTGTGTGTGTGTGTGTGGTGAAGGTGTCCATATTGGTCCAACTAAATGTGAATCTTTGGTTCCTCTAATTCTTTTTCAAGATGGGGCCAAGGTTGAGACAAATTCACATCCAAAAATGGCTCCTAAAGTTGTTCATCATCCACATGTGCTTCTTGAAATCCTTGTGATGTGTCGACATCATTTGCCATAACCTAACCAATGAGATGCCAGATGAAGCAAAGTATGAAGAGATAACAAAAAGGAATTGAGTTGGAAAATATGAATTTATATCTTATTATATTTGGGGCAAAGTGGGGTGTAACACACATAATGGTGTTTGATTAATCCTAATCATGTGGATTGCCTTTAATATGACAAATTAGAAAAATTTCAATCAAATAGATGGATGGGGGTTTGGGGGAAAAAATAATGGTTGAAAAAACTTACAAGTGGTCTTTGGGGTATTGCAAACATGTGTACACCTTTGGGTAAAAGGTGTTTTGTTATAACCTTGTTATATCATGGTAAATTGGTTTAATTGAAAAATATATTTTTGTCCTACCTTGGATGAAAAAAAATTTATGGTAAAGTTTCTTAAGCAAATCCTTAAGGATGTTAATCAAGATTAAGATGAAGGAAGGCCTTGTTCAAACCTTCATTAGATGTGAAACCTTTCATCCTAACATGATTTGAAAGAAAGGAAGATAATGAATTCACTTTGATTTTCATTGGTTCATGAAATGGAGGGAAGAATGATTAGAGGATGATGAATTCCCTCCTATCCTTATTGATTCATGAAATGGAAGGAAACAAATAATTGGAGGAGAAAGGAAGGATGGGATTCATTTCATCCCACTTACCAAGGTAAAGTGATACATTCTTGGAAGCAAGTGAGGCGAGAATTTTGGAGGAAAGTAGAGGGTGTTCATGAAAGATGACATTCTTAGGGACTAGAACAATAGATTTGAACTTGGTTGACGAGGAACGTGTTAGTTGTTTATAGGGAGGCCTTGGTTTGTAAAACAATCTTTAGATTTGCATCTAATCTATTAGTTGTAAAACCTTTAGATGTGGCAAGATGTGTTCTACCATTAATTACACTCTCCAATCATAAACAAAACAAACCAAAAAAGTATCATTGTTAGTTTTATGATTATTGCATAGTTAATAATGTGATATTATGTTTTTCCTTTTAGTATTAAAAGATTGTGAAAGATTGTTCACGTATCAAATGTATGTTAACCATGTATGTAATTCCATTCTTGGGTCACAAATTTTCTTGGTAAATTAACTTGGTTAAAAATTAATTAACTGCATTTTTTAATCTTGGATTCACACTACAACATATCATGATTTAAACCCGTTAATTTTCATTGAACAACAACCCATAGTGCTAAATAACCATTATGATTATAGTTTTCCACCCCTTAAACTTTTTATGTGATGTTATGTATACCTTGCAATTAGGGTGTGCAAAATATTACATAGGTCTAACACTAGGGGTGAAAACACACTAGGCGGGGGGGCAGGGGGGCAACTTGGGTAGTTTCATGGCATGTGTGTAAAGCATACATTAGCAAAATGTGTTGCATTTAATGTTGGGTTTCACTTTTAGACCTTGGTGTTTGGGCTTGATATTTTGATTTTCAAAAAGTTAATGCCATCTAATATTATTTGAAATTTTTTTTAAAAGGTTAAATTCAAGGATTAATGGGTATATTTATGGTATATGTAATATAATATAACCCAATTTTATTTTTGGACTACACTAGGTTTTGGTTTCCATAAAATGTTCAAAATGAAAATTTCTAAAATGGCCCACCTCACATATCTTGTGATCTTCCATTTAAAAACAATTGTTTGTCAAAATGTTAATTTACTGCATATTTATGGTCATTGCCTCGAAAAAAATCATTTGTAATGTAATAATAATCAAACTTTTCACATGGCTCACAAACTTATTCCAATCATATGGAATTACAATGTTTAGTTGATACTACAAATTTCATAAATTTCATAAATATTAAAAATCATTTCAATCATTTCTTGAGTATATTTGCAATTTTTAATACTATGTGACATTTTTTTTGGGCACAAAAATATTCTAACAATATCATCTATCATATGAAATGTAAAAATGTAGTTTTTTTAACATTTAACTTTTTTGAGTTTTCTACTATAATATGCAAAAACATTTTGAAAATCTTTCATAATAATGACATGATTAAAGTTCAAACATGGGACCTTTGAAAAATAGTACAACATGTTTTCACCCCTAGCTTAAGTCTAACTTAAGTGTCACATAGGTCATTAAGACCTAGGCCTAGCTTTATATTCCACATGGCTTAACTTAAACTAAGTTATTTAAATGTAGGCCTAACCTAGGTGTTACATGGCTTAGCATAGCTTAGGTGACCTAGTTTTAGGCCTAGCTTAACCTAACCTAGGTGGCCCAATTTTAACTGTAATTTAGGTTCCACGTAGGTTACCTTGTTCAATTAAATCATGGTTGATACAATTAGGTTTGATCAAAAATTCATTTGTGTGTCAAATAACAACAACAACAAAATTTGTATTCATGCAAATAATGGGCAAATATATGTAGACACATGGTGGTTATGATGGCCTATGGTTGTGACACATGACAAATGAATGTGAACTATGATGCCATTCAATGGTCGCACATGGTTGCACGAATTGACCAATATAACTATTGGTCAACAAAAACATTGGTCAATTTGGACAAATTGTCAACTTAACCAGTAATCAAATTAGAGATATGCAAATCAACTTGTCCAAAATAACTAACTAGTCAAGTTGGTAAATATGCAAAATGCAACCTTTCTTATTAAAATTTATGGTTGAAAAAACCATGATTTCTTATAATGGAAATATTTGTTTGTTATTTTTAAAAGCTTTATCCACCCTATTTTGTTCTTTTGCTCTTACAACTTGTTGGTTGATTTCATTGATGTCCATTTACTATTTTAAAGTCCACCCATGTTGGTTTGTGATTTCATTGTCACTTGGTTGTATTTTGTAAACATGTTGATGCGCCCACACCATTAGTTGACACAATCAAAATGGTTTGTTTATGATTCATTACCATGCCACACATTAGGGCTAACAATGTTCATGTTTGTTGATGTTGTTGGTCTACCAATAATCAGCAAGCTCACTATTTGGTTTGTGACCATTAATGCCGAGTCCCAATTTCACTATTAATCTTTTCAGCATTTTTTTAGTTTTTAGTTTTTGGTTTATTTTGTTGGTGATAGGTTCAAAAGACAGAAAATGTATTTTAACAATAGTTTTTCTTAATCAAATTTTAATAAACAAACTAACCTATGGCTTCTTTTAAAAACTTTAAAATGGAATTTTGTGGAACATGTCAATTCCCTTAGAAAACATGGCAACTTTTTGGAATTGTGGTGTTAATATTTATGCAAAAGAAAACATCTTCAATCACAATAATAAAAGAATTTTAAGAATTAGTTCGAGCAATTTAAAAATGTGCTCTTTTCTTCCAAATTGTTCAACCATTGAAAGAACAAGTTTTTGAATTAACTAAATATAAAGAATTGGGCAAATGAAAAATACTTGTTCTTGAGTAAAATTATAATTATTAAGAGAAGTGAAGAAATGGACAAGGGTCCAACAATGTTATTGTGGACCAAAGCAATTGTAACAATTGTTTAACATTTCATATTTTAATATTGTGATTTAATTTGGTATTGAAAAATTGGATTTATTTATATATCAACATTCATAATGTGTCATGGGAACATGTGAATAAATTTCAAATTGATTTCATAAATAAAAATACCCATTAAGCACTTTTAAAAATGTTGTAATTAGTGTTTTGAAGCAAAAAAGACAAGTAAAAAGACTTGAAAATGACACTTTTTGACAAAATTTTAATATAAACTTAACAAAATGATATAAAAAGATTTAAAGAATATTATTTAAATATTTAAAGAATATTCTAGATTAAACAATCACCTAAGGGGGTAAGGTTCACTCCTATTAGTTCATTGTTAATTCATAAGTAAAAATCATCTTTTCAAGGAGTTGGATTCAATGTTGTGAAAGAATGGTGAAAATAAGCAAGTTGCATAATAACATGTGATTGTTGGATAAGTACCAACAATAGACCATTACTAAATATGTTATGCATGTCCAAAGGTTGATTACTTTTTACAAATAGTCAATACAATTGAAAATGAAAAATTGATTGTGTATGTTGTTAACATTATTTGTCAAGCAATTGAAAAAGCCAACATTGGAAAGTTCCTCGTTGGTGGTTACTAATAGTGTAGCAATATGCAAGAGTGCAAGTCGCATCATAAAGGATAAGTATCCTCATGTTATTTGTAGTGGTTGCACAACCCATGGAAGTGATCTTGTGTTGGACATAGGAAAAATAGAATGGGTAAATAAACTTGTCAAAGAAGTAAAAGCAAACATCACATTCATAACAAATCATCATAAGAGCCAAACATTGTTTTGGGAATTTTCAAGTAAAGAAAATAACTTGGAATTATTAAGATTAGGTGACACTTGATTTCAAACAAACTTCACTATGTTGAAAATGTTACAAAGGTTAAAACACCAATTTAGCAAATGGTGTCGAGTGGGCAATGGAAGAATTGGGCTGGTCTAGAAGAAAAGAAAATGTGGAATGTGCATGTGTAGTCAATTAATTTGTAGATTCTTAACATTCATTACTAGAGAGATTGAATCTATTTTTCACTCTAATGAGAATTGTGGATTCTATAATACCCACAATGGGGAAGTTTTATGAACATTTTGATCAACTAATTGAGAAATAATTCCAATGGAGGGGTTCACAACAAATAAAAACAATAAAAACAAATTGTTGGCATCGTAAATGAACATTGGTATTCAATACACACGTCTATTCATTATGCAAGAATTGTGTTGGATCCAAAGTGGAAAGGGAAAAGACAACAATTTTTTTTAAAAACATGATGGGATTTTTAAAAAATTGAGATACTATTTTTTCTTATATATGTAACCAAATGTATTGAATCCCAAGGAAATGCATGTCCATATATGGTGGAATTCATTTGGATCATATGGATCCAAATTTGTAATAAAATTTTAAAGTCATGTTAAAATAGCATCTACATATGAAACACTAAAAGAAATCTTATATCTTTTAACGAATTGCTTTGCAAGTACATGCAACTATTTTTAACCACTTTTCTAATTATATTGGAACTTTACAAATTTTTGTTAATGTAGCCACGTTTTGCAACTACACTACAATTATTCACTTCTCCAGCCTTTAAATAAGATTATTTGTGGAAAACAACCTTTTATAGTCACAATAGTAACAAAAATTGGTTACCACTATGGTGGAACTTGATACTTATGACATGTACCTAGCCCCTAGATGTATAGTAAGATACATTAGGAATACATCTAGGGGTATATCTAAAAATGTATTAAAGTTTTATTACATATATATAAAAGGTATATTGGGAACATATTAAAGCTATATTGAGGGGTTTAAATATTAAAAGTTTACTAAGGCTATATGAAAAGTACATTAAAGTTTTTTACCCTTCTATTAAGGGTATATTAAATTACATTGTTAATTGCATAAACCTAATAAGTAATCAGGTAGGTAGATAAATAGGTAAGGATCCAACCACAATCTAAAAAACCATTTGAACCAAGGATTGAATTATTAATGAATTTTTAATTAATAGCAAAATATTGTGTAGAGTATGCTTATACACTCATGATTTTGAAATCGATTATTAGAATTTTAAAATTCTTATGACCCAAAGGTATGTTGCAATATACTATAATGTAAAGGTATGCATTAAAAAAAAAATCTCATTAAAATTTCATTTATCATTTAAAGATTTTTTTAAAGTCTTTTTTAAAAGTGAAAAACAATAGTTACTTTGTTTTGAAAATGATTTTGGGCATTTTATAACCATTAGGAACATTTCAAATTTTGCCAAATATTTCCATAACACATCACAAAATTCGAATATGAATTAATTCAAAAATTTCAATATTGACTTAAATAACCATTTATCACAATGAAAATAAAATAGTGGTTACATTTGACCTAGTGATTCATAATAGCCATTTGGACCTTGTAGGTAGTTTAGGTTAAAAGGTAATGAACTTTGGTAAATAGGTAGGGCCTAGCCTATGTAAGTAGGTAAGTAGGTAGTTGTTAATAGTTAATAGTTAAATGTAATTGATAATAATAAATATGACTAGGTTGTGACAAAAAAATATATCTTGCATGTTTTGTCCTCCATTTCAAGTTTGTAAATGATATAAGGAGGTGCATTAAAAACATAAAAAACATAAAAAATAAAATGTCATTTGGGATGAATGAACCAAATTTAAGCTTAATTTTAAAGTCTAAACCCAAAATAAAAATATATATACTCACGTACTTATGCTTTCTTACCTACCTACATATTTACTTCGCTAGGCCAAAAAACCTATCTACCTACCTATATACCTAGATATTTATTTTAAATAGATTTTGGCCAAATTTGAATTATTATTCAATGTGACACAAAAAAAGATTGATGCAAATTTAACTTAGTATCTTTAAATTCATTTTTTTCAAAATTCAATTATGTTGCCATGTGATAAAAGTCAATTGGGCCATGTGATAAAATATGTTCCATAGATGATTAAGATTAAAATTTATTTTGGGACTTTAGCTATGTTGCATGTGGTAGCCAATAATTAGCTTACAATTTAATCACAAATAATTAAAAGTAGTCACAAGGGGCATATTGTTAGTCAATTGATGATAACGTATTTGTTGACTAGATATTTCATCCCTTAGTTCTATTGACCTTGCAATGGATTAGCATATGCAATTAATTAAATTTTAGTTGTAAATGTTGATTGCCACTATTTTATAATTGCAAATCACAATTGAAAAATTAGACTTTTCTTAGAGTGAATCTTTTTTGAAACATATTTGTTTTCATACTTAGCAAGGAAAGAAATTGATTGATGTTTGAAAAGGCTACAAATTTAAGTATTTGTATTTTATGATTTATGACTAAAAGAATTCTTTTCTAATCTTGAGGACAAAAAAAAAAAGTTACAAACTCAGCAAGTGACAAGAAGATGATGATGAGGAGATAGTTATGTCCTAAATTGTAGTTATGTTGAGGCCAAGTGCAGTTAGACTTGGATTATTTTAAATTATTTTTGAAAAAAATCATGTTTTCATTAGAGTTTTTATACACTCCCTTAAAAATAGATGTTTTATTTTTCATACTTTGCATAATTAAAAAAATTTGTACTTTCTTTATGGTGACACTGGTTACTGGAATAAAAGTGCAATCCTCCTTGTGCAAATCTGGAATGACTTGTAAGGACATTTTTAATTAAAAAGCTATGACAAAGAGAAGTGAAGCTTCAAAGTATATTCACAGTGAATGAAAATTTCAACAGTTGTGACTTATTAATTCAATACCCAACCCTCACATGGGCAAGAAATAGACTTGAGAAGGCTGCACTCGAACGTAGCCTACACATTTAGAACAACAAGTGAAGCACTTAGCAAATAGCATAAAAAGCTTGGACATTTATTAAATATGGTTTTCACAAAACCCATATAGACTCCATCAAAGAGTGATAGCCTTGATAAAGTTATGCCCTTCAAAACAAATAAGGATGTTATATTCTTAGGAATTCCATGTGCATGCTTGAGATCAAGCCATTCAAGGAAAAATCAGATTCAATTCGACATATATGCTAAGTCTCTGGCTAAGGAGATTATTAAGAGACTTAATGTCGAGTATGTGAAGTGTGATTAAAGAATGATCACTTGGGAAGATTTTTGAATAGGAAATGGTGTTGGTTTTCGAATTTTTTTTTGAAAATTTCAGCTTGTTTCAGAACTTGTGTATATGAGTACATTAGAACATATATTGGGAAAAATATTGATCATAAGTGGGGAGAAAGCTGGGAATGTAATTGAAACACTGTAGACTGGGAACATATCAATGTATTTAAATTCTGCATGTTTGTGTTAAATTAGAAAATGTACAAATAATACAATCAAACACATTAATATATGATTTAAAGTTTTTACTTGTGTTTACAAATGTTACTAAAAATTGGTCAGGCAAGACTTATAAATTTTATAGGTATTCCATATAAATGTAAAGCACTGCACAGCTGTTTTTTCCTTGGTATTTGAAAACACCTCCCAAAGTGGAAGATCCTTTCTTCAAATGAAGGGACCTTCCACATACAGAAGGTATTTCCAAATACCAAGGAAAAAAAACCTTGGAAGATGCTTCTTTGCAGAAAACCTTGGTATGCTATAAACTGGGATGTCCCACAGGCCTTCTTGAAACTTTCAGGCTTACTCCTGAGGGCCATCTCAAATTTTTTGGCCTACTCTCTCCTCCTGCAACCACCCTTGGACTACAAGCCTCAAATTTGAGAAGGCTTTGGGGAGCATGACTTCCCCTCTACTTGTCTCACTGAAAACTCTTTGAGATTAAAGTAAATGTGGAATACATAGGTGGGACCCTCAGATGAGAGCTCGAGGGTGGTAGGTAATCGGTTACAACTCAACAACTAAGGTAGGCCCGCAAGCCTCAAGGTGGGGTCCCGGTCCAATGCTGCATAAAACACAAGTGGTCTGTAGAGATGGGAACAAAATACGGCTGCACAGAAACCGAGTTTCCGCTGGCTTTATTCCATTGCTCTACACAAAACTTGTGTGCAAAAGTTTGAATACTTGTAACCAAATTGGTTACAAGAAAATCTCTCCCTCCAGATGCAACCTGGTGATTGTGGCAGTTTATGGAAAATACTGAACCTGCCAAATCAGCAGGTTCAGGCGTTTACTTACAAGCGGTGGGCAGAGCCCGAGGAAGGTCTGCTGGTGTAATGTCCTGCTGCCATGGATGGCATTACATGGCAACAAAAATGAGGCAACAAATGACTCCCCCATCCATAATTCTTGTAATTCCCACCCTAGTGACGTGAGAGCTAGTCCACCGTAGTGACGTGAGATACAGCCATGCACCGCCCCCCTAGCGTTCCATGAAATGCAATTAATACCCATCACTGAGTGTTTTATGATAAGGCCCCATGTGTGTGCAGATAGGCTCCACACATGGGGCTAGCTGGGCAGAATGGGATCCAAGTTCCGTTCCAAAAGTGGGCCCGGATTTCGGGAATCCCCCACTCTAAGGGCTTGAGCTAGCATAATGTATTTGAGACTCACAAATTACAATTGGGGGCATTAAGGAATGCGGCGACGTGATGCAGTGGAACTTGACGACGTGTGTCCCAGAGAAGTGTTACAAAGGCATGCGCACTCAAAGATTGGTGGTGGCTTTGTACTAATCTCACTGTGTGCAGCTAAAATGTCTGCCCTTAAGGAGGCCTACCTTTAGACTTTGAAAAATAATTAGCCCGTTGCTTGAGTAGCGTAATCCTTTTTTACTAATTACATCTAATATCACTGTGGCTTATTTCTTAACCCTAAACCCTTACAATGGGGGCCCATTATGGCATAATTTTTGGTGGTCGGTGGAGAATTATGAAAGTTAAAATTGCCAGATTTCTATACTCGGGTTCTCAGTGTGTAGCTAAAGTAAAGAAGGATGATTAAAGATTTGCACGTCATATCTGGTTTATATCCAGATTTGGCTAAAATCTTCTTGCGGATGATCACCACTTTTTCTACATCTTCCTATAGCTGATACCCAGTTTAGCGACAAGCAAAGTTCTTTAAAAAAACGCTGATGTGCAGACAGGGAAATGTAGGGACCGTATCTACAGGGTTGACAGCGAGTGGCATTGGTAGAATCCCTGAAATTGATGAGGAATCCAAAGCGGCCGGGGGGGGGAGGGCGGGGGAAAGAGATATATGTCAGTGTGGTAATTGTTAATTTTACTTCTTGAGACAATTGGTTTATTGGCATTCTTATGAGCAATCAAAATTCTGAAGTGCATTGGATCATTTATGGTTGGGTCCATTTGCTCCTAATGTATAATGAGTACCTAGCTTCTTGTATTTTAGTATATCTTCATTATATCTATGAATTAACAACAAACTAGAGGTCAAGTATCCCTTGGCAAGGTATTATTGTGTTGTCGCTTGTGGGATTGTGCATTCCAAGTCATCCCAAGGATCTGGATTGTGTTAAAAATTGCCCGTGCTTATCTTATGCTTTGAAAGGCTCACATTTCCACACAACATGGTTGTAGATTAGAAACAAAGGATTTATATGTCAATTGAGCAGAGTACATGGCACAAGTAGTGAGCGGTATTCCAGAACTGTTCATACTAGCACTATGGTCTGAAAGTGATATAAAAAGCATGCAAAAATTCAAACAAATTGTGCTCCTCCTTAACAATGTGATTTTCTATGCATACTCATCATATATATTCCAGATTTTTCGGTAGTAATAAATGAAGATGAACATTCTGCTTAAAAGACAGTTGCACACCATATATCTTCATAAGAAAGAACTAGGTAAAGAAATTCTTTGACAGCCACACAAGATTCAACGTCCAGAAATTTAGGATAATGGGATTTTCTGGGTTGTTGAAAGAGGTTATGCAAAGCACATCATCATGATATTCAGCAGATTTATAAAAACTTCCATTCAAATGACTTATTGGCAAAAACATCAAAACTTTGAGACAATTGTAAAAATGTAGATATGTATGTGGAATTTTAAGTTTTGGCTTTCAAATTCAATGAAAGGTCAGTAGATTATATCAAGGTTTGTTCTTTCAATTTTGCCTGTGTAGCCACACAGGCAATCATCCACAAGAGGAATTAGCTTAAGGTCAGAGAGGAGAGTAGTAAATTTTAAGAATCCTGTTACATTTTGGTAACCTGCTGGAATATATTGTTGAAATATGGTGATTTCAGGCATTTTCCATCAAGATATGACAACAAGTTTGGTGCATTTTTTCAAAAAAAAGATCCTTTGCATGAATTGCACTGGATTTTTTTGTTCCCAAGTGATGAAAAACCTTCCCCCAAAAAAACACTGATTACCATGAAGCACTATAAAATTATACTCCATGTATGTCAATGTAAAGCTTATAAGGTGGAATCTGTTCTTGAATTGAGGTGTGCAATGTGGAAACTAACCAGTTCACACTTTGACAAACTTGTGTGAAATTGTAATTTGTAATGAACTTAAAGGGCAACTTACTTGGAAGGCTGGAAAGCACTAGCCAGATGCAATCAATGAAGTGTAGCTCAATGTGGAATGCCAAAAGTGTAAAAATTTGAGTATATAATGTGGTAATGTCGTTCAACAAAAATGTTGTCCTGAAATTTTTCTATCGTTCTCAATTACATGATCAAACTACAATTATGCCTGAAATGAAAATGAAATATATTTCACTTGGCTTGAGACTAATCCTTTGAGTGGAAACATTATGTGATGGAAATGCCTTGGTGGGACTCTAAGTGTTAAAATTTTTAAACTATCTATGTCAAACGAATATTTTGGGGTATTAAGTGAGAGAATTTTGATTTTCTTCTTATTATTATTATATAACTTTTGATATGCACATATTTGTATTGCTCTATATTTATTTATTTATTTCATTTAATTTTCATACTTTATATTTATTTAAATTAAATTTTTTAATAAGTCTAAAATTAAAAAGGAATCAAGATGACTTTTCTAGAGGTGGATCACTTGCATGGTGAATTGAAACATGTAAAACTAAATGCCTCAATCAATATATGGCATCCTATATTTTTCCTCGCATATGTAGAAAATCAAAGAAGAATGTCCTCTCTTTTTGAAGATGCCAAGCTCCAAAATAGGAACAATGAATTTAATGTGGCACTAGGCTCAACACAGTTATTGGATAGTGCCCACCAAACAAAAAAACTATTGTTGGATTTTTGTAATGTACTCAAACTGTGATGAATGTCTTAATTATCTTTCTTGGCCCACCATTGTAAGGAAACAAATTGTGGTGTAATTGTTAGGCCAAAGGTCCAAGTTTGGATTTTTTTTCAATTTGTCATTTTTTCCATGGATGAATGAGAAGAAGATGTAATCCCTAGGCAACTTACAAATTCCCTAATGAGAAGGGGACTTAACCAAGTTTCGCCAATTTGGCTGCGGAGAAAGGGATTTAACCAAGTTTCCCCAATTTCCCTGAGGAGAAGGGGATTTGCAATAGCTTAGCCCCAGGGAAAGGGCCCAAGTTCCTTGGGGGAAAATGGTTCCCAAGGGAAAATGGGCCAAATTCCTTGGGGGATATGTGGTTGCTTGGGGAATGTGCCCAAGGTCCCCAAGGAAACATGGTTCCCCATCGCAAATGGGCTTAAATTCCTTTGGAAAACATGTTTCTTTGGTTCCTTAAAGCAAATGGGCCTAAGTTCCCCCAAGGAAACATGCCAAGGAAACTTAAGCCCATTTGCCCTAAAGATGTTTTGGGCTGATGTTCCCCAAGTGACCACATTTCAACAAGGAACTTCAGCCCATTTGTCTTCAAGAATCATGTTTTGAGTCCATATTTCTTGGGTAACCATGTTTCCTTAGGGAACTTGAGCCCATTTGCCCTTGAAAAGTTGTGAGTCCCCATTTCCCCAAGAAGTTACCTAGGGATTACATTTTTGTCATCTGTATGTGAAAGACAATGAAAAGTTGAAGAAAAGAATTGAACCTTAAACCTTTGGGTTGAAGGGGGTGATTCTAATCACACCACATTTTTTTCTTAAAATAATCATGCAAAAAAAGCAATTAAATAATTTATCATAGTTTGGGTACAACTTTTTTTTAATTCAAAAATCATTTTTCTGTTCAGCATTGTCCTACAACTATGTCAAGCTTAGTGCCGCATTTAATACATTGCTCTTGTTTAAAGCTTGCCACTTTGCCACAAATAATAGTCAATTTTGCAATTCTACAAATCTCTAATTGTTAAAGGATTGAAGTTTAATGTGATGAGGGATGTGATAATAATGCTCATATATCCACTGTTAACATGGTCTATAGTGTCTTATTCTAGCTTTTGAAAAACACCTTTGATCCTAGTATCAATTATCAATTACTTCTTTTATTTTGATGGAACCTTTAATTTCAATTCAACAAGTAGTTAATATTTGGTGAAAGTTTGCAATCCAATTTTGAACATGATTTTTTTCATTCCTATTTAGTTATGATTTATGGTTCTTCAAGCAAAATCCTAAAGCATGTCTAGTTGCACCTACTTTCACACAACTTGAGATTCATGACAACATAGTAATCAACATTATACAGCCAATAAAAGCAACCATCCAAATACAAATACAACCTACTAGCAGCATTTTTGAACAAAATAAGACCTACATAGCCTAAAAGATTAAAAAATAATAGTTCATTGAATAAAAAATCAAAACCTACAAAAAAAAAAGATTTACAAGCAAGTTCTAACTGGGCATGGACATGTTTAAGTCTAGATTCTAGGTTAGGTTTTGAGATGTTTAGATCAGAAGTTCAAAATTTGGTTGAAACTAGATTTGGATCCAAATCATGAAATTGTTTTTTATTAAAATTAAAATAAGTGAGAATTAGACCCTAACTTGATGAACACTAATATGTAACAATGTGGTTGATTATCAACAAGGTTGAAGGATCCAAGGGTAGGTTATTTATAATTGACATATATGGTCAAAAATTTGTTAAGAACCAAATTGAAACCCTACCTATTTGCTTATATTTATGTACCTAGATTAGGGAGAACCTTATGGATTGGCTCAGGCTTGTCATTTTTTCTTCAGCTATTAAAATCCATAGTTGATGATGTGTCAGGTAAGGCTGTAAGTTGGGGATGTTTCCAAAATAAGGGGCTTGGGACAAGGTGGTAGATGATAGTTGATTTTAGTTTCACATTTGGGGGCATTCCCCTTACTCATGGGCCTTATTCATTGTAAAGCATGAGACAAATGATATCATACATCTTAACATACAAAGATTGCAATGCAATGGGAAGAAGAGGCACTTTTATGCATACAGGTGTACAAGAGGTATGTTACAACTATTAAGAGGTGTAAGAGACTTAATGTAGGGCTTACAATTTAACCCATAAACATTAAGGTGGATCAAATTGATCCGCCTTGAACCCACCCAATTTAGCTCCTATGATTATCAAAAAAACCATTGTGCGCAACATTGAGTTGCCATGCCTGAGAACTCATTATCCTCCTTTGATGAATTTTTCAACTTTGGCATCCTAAGATAATCCTATGTGAAGAACACATGCACAAACGGATTGGAAGTGCAAGCATCCTTGAAGCTTATTGCAGCCTTTACTTGAGGTGTTTCAAAACCTAGGTTTGCAAAACAAGCAAATGTAAACAAGCGCAACATTCCTTGGTATTCTAGATGTGGTTTATTAATTACACTACTGTAAATTGTCATTGACAAAGTAGGTTGTTATATGGACAAACCCAACAACAAGCATCCAATAGCAAACTGATTTTAATTAAAGCTCTCATGCTTGGAGATAGTTATGCTAATTCTATACCCTCGTACCTTGGCCAATTTGACACTAATTATATTATTTTCAGAAATGTTGAAATTTTCAAAAATTATTTCTTCCAAATCAAAAATTATTGTGAAGGATAATAGTGAATATTTAGGAATATTTCATTTGTTGAAATGAAAATTTCAAAATTAATTAATTATTTGATGGACATGTGTTGAAATGGCCAAGGTACTGCCATAGTAGTTAGAAAAAATCAAAAACACGTCAGGAAGCTCTTAGGGATGCCAAAACCACCTATATCCTAGTGATGGCACGCCCCAAGCCCAAGTGCCTCTTCTGAAAAAGCTCAAAAAAAAAGTTTGTATTTTTTTCTTTTCTTCATTCAGGTTGAGATGTTAGGGACCAAGGCTTTTTTCCTTTAATTTTGTTATATCTATAATTTCGGGGAAAAAATAAAAATATATACAAAATCTAATCAAGATGATAAAAAAGATAATTTTTGTACTTCAAGAGTTTGGCAAAGTTTTTGAATTTTTTAGTAAAAGAAAAGAAACTCTCAATTCATTCAAAGTTTGTGGTTTTGAGAATTTTCCAATTTCTGGTCAAATTTTCCTGAATTTTCATTTCTAAAA
>Ga0209208_10001910_pt1 | contig 29824 bp, 28 predicted proteins | sample S1TSphfallax_3_FD_187694 | JGI IMG/M metagenome (GOLD analysis project Ga0209208, IMG submission 187694) | Host-associated microbial communities from peat moss isolated from Minnesota, USA - S1T2_Fd - Sphagnum fallax MG (SPAdes) (version 2) | ecosystem: Host-associated > Plants > Peat moss >...
GTCACGGGGTGAAACCCACTTGAGGGTTTCACAAAGTCAAGTTGCGGAAAGTTGAGACTTGGAGGCACGCTCCCGGCTTCCAACTCTAGAAAGGGGTAGAGGGTCGAGTTGGGAGCCCAGGGATTAAACTAGAAAGAGGTATTAGTTGATCAAGCATGAATCTGCATCAAAACAAACCACCCACGTGGTTAGTTCACTTTCCGGGACACCCTTGGGTGTTGGGACAAGCCACGGGCACTTCGGACCACAAGACACACCACGGCCCGGACTCGGGAGTATGCCACCACCATACTCCCTATATTATTCTCTGCAGCTCGTCGTGGAGGCTACATCCAAATGGCACAAATTCCCGGGACTCCCGAAATGGAGTCCCGAAATTGTCCCGGCGGGACTCCCAGAACTTTGAACCGCCATAACTCCCGACTACAGAGTTGGATCGCGACGAGTTCTGAACCGAAGTTGTAACCCTCGTCGAGATCTTTTCAACGGCATGTCGCACACTCAAATCGGACGTCGGAAAGAGGTTGATTACCGACTTTTAGTGGTCGGGAGTCAAATTGCCAGTTTGACTCCCGGCCCTTCTTTTGCCCATAACTTGAGCTGCAGATGTCCGAATTGCCAATGCGAGGGCATTTTCGATATCTACGTTTCAAGACCTTTTCAACGACATCAAGAACACCCCAATGCGAGGTGTTTTGCTTCTTACTGTCGAGCTTTGAACATTCGGGAGTCCCGAAGGACTCCAAATCCCCAACTTTTCCAAGTGTTGGGCTTCACCCCCACACTTGGCCAAAGTGGGGTTGCGACACATTTGGTGACGTCATGTTGATGTAACTGGTTTTTGCGACTATTTGTCGCTTGCGACTTGTCTTACGCGACTAACAGCAAAATAGTTGTAAAATGTCGCCTGCGACTAAAAACTAGTCGTAAACACTAGTCGTAAATCCTGGGTTTTCTACTAGTGCAAGGGGTTTCCAAATTCTCCCTCTAAACTCCCTTTTTATAAGAATATTTTCTATATCTCTCTAGTCCCCCTCTTCCCACTTTCCTCTTTCCCTTTCATTTCTCATCATTTGTGTATATATCACAGAAACTAAGCTCCTTTGGATCACAACTAGTTGGACTAGATTACTTTGATGATGGGTGTTGGACCCAAAACCAATTGGCAAGAACAAAAGAGTGAACAAATGGGTTGGACTAGTAGGAAACCCTCACAAAATATTGTGGTGGGGTTGGCCAAGCCATCATCATTATTTGATGAAAATCTTCAAATGGTTTATTTAATTCACCAACTTTCTTTCGATGAAAGCATGGTAAAATATACACAAAAAGTAATGAACTAGTGCAAACAACATTCCTCCCCAAGGGATCCCCCCTTCATATACCAAATTCGAAAATGACTATGATATCCCTATCTCTAAAAGCCTTTGAAAGATATAATGGAGATGGGCATGCGTAAAACTAACGAAGAAATAGGAAAAACTAATCCAAGGTGCCAATACAAAATTTCAACTCTTGAAAAATGGTTTTTCAAAATACTAAATTAAATGCATTTCAAACATCCACTTGTAATACCACCCATTCCAAATGTAAATCCAACACAACTCTAGCCCCATGAACCATTGTCTCGCACCTACTTGACGTTGCCACCCCAAATTGGTGTGGACTAAAATGTTTTGCAAATGTATCCTTAACGTAGATAACCAGTGTGCGGGCAATTAAATGATAAATCACCTTTCCAATCATGATGGGTTGAATGCCTCTAGCTTGTTTTCGTCAAACCAATAGTCACGTTGTAACAAATAGGCATGATACTTATGGAAGAACATGGCCATGAACGATGTGTTTGCATATATCAAAAAAAAGATCAAAGCCACTAGCAAAGTTGTTAGGGACAAAGCAATATCGCAAAAGTTCATACACCGTATTGAAGGACTATCGAATGAAAGAAGTGGTGAATGCATTAAAACATAAATAAATGTCTTTCTATCCAAAACAAGATCCGTTTTTGGATTTAAATCATCAATAAAAGGGGGGATGTCAACTTCAACCAATGGATGAAAATGGTGAAGGGTTGTAATGGTTTTAGTTGATGGGGCTGCATGAGTGTAGGGGGCCAATGCACATATTGCTCAAACATATTCCCCTACATGAGCAAGTGCCTTTGCATGATGCAATTATGTTAATGGAGGTGGAGTAGGATCTGGTGTCATCTTTGAAGATCTCTAAGAAGCCAATGCCTATGCTCTAATTGTATGCTCTTCTTGTAATGTCTCCTAGTTCCTTGCCATGTATTGACGCAAATGGGTGTGAGTATCTTGGTGGCCTTTCTCACCACCCTATGGTGAAAATGACAAACACCAAAAATGGAAGAGCAAAAATGCATGCCAAGTTGTTGTGTTAGATGGATCAATGGCCAACTAAATAAAAGGGATACGCAAAACATGCTAAACCTTGACACGAAAAGCACATGGAATATAATGGTATGAGTTGAGGTGTGGTAAATCAAGATGGAAAACATTGCTCATATTTAATGATGCAATCCATGTCCAAGTCAAAGGAGGAGAAGATAGTAATGTTGGAGGCATCAACACCCTGAAAGCTAATGATTACCTATGTGTGGTGCATGATGTTTGGTGACATGCTAAACTTGCTCCTACTACATATATAATCACAATTAGGACAAGGAACACACAAATGCTATTAATGGGATGGGTAGGCCCATGGTGTAGGTACATATGATTAAAGAATAGCCCATGGCCAATGAGGTAGACAAGGTGTGAAATGTGAAGACAAATTAAATGCAACTAAAAAAATTAGATGAGGTAGAATAGATGCAATGGGAATCATCGAATGAAAGGGTGGAGATGTCTCATGATAGTCCATACACTACAACAAAAGGCGTCCATGTACGCCAAGTGATTTCACTAGATTTTGAATGAATTCATTAGTTGTAATGAACGAGGATTAGTGAAGAAGTAATGAATTCACTGGTCTAGTGAATGGGGATTAGTTAACTCCACCCACATTTTATAGTAGTGATACAAGTTGTCACAATATTATAATCTTGTTGTGATACTCATTAACACTTTGATGATGGTCAAGCTACAGGGCTTGCCATGACCATATGTGCTAACTAATGAAGCCCTAAACCCTAAACCATCACAAATAAAACCCCTTTCTAGTTCTACATCTACTAAAGTTTCCTATAAAACCATTGCAATGGATTGGTTACCTTCACAACAAGGTTTTTTACCAAAAATACAGTCCACTTAGGTGGTTCATTATACAAAAATACATGCCATTCTTATTAGGGTTTTTTTGTCCTTCCCACGCATGTTCATAAAAGCTAAAGGGGCTATGGCTATCCTAGTGCATGGTTGGTGATCATGCAAACAATAAAATGAAAAAAAAATAATGTCAAAAGGAAAAAAAAATCGTAAATCGACAAAAGATCCCTAAAAACATTGGTGACAAAAAAGTTGTCATTTGTGCAACATAGCATTGATCTGAGCTCCTCCCCTTAGTTTCTTTGCAACCCAAACTTGAAAGGCTCATAAAGTTTGTAAAGGTTTTGTGCCAGCAAGTACAATTTAGTGTTATCTTTTGTAAGAACTCGGAAGTGTTTCTTGTTGGCAAATTGCATCAAAGGATTATTGAGGTCAAGTTAGGGTTTTGTACAAAACTTCATTAAAATGCAAGGTGTGGTAAGTGTAGGAGATGATGGCCTTGTTGTTTTGTTCCTCTTCTTCCCTATGTTTTGTAGCTAAAGTTTTTTCTACTTTTGTCACACATGGGTTATTATTTTCATAGTGCAACAATGGTGTTTTGGTCGTGTGTAGCATGATCCGTGCATTGGCCACTTGTGGTATTTGTTTTGAAAACCTTGATTTCTCTCTTTCTTTGTTGCAAATCTATAATTGATCGTAAACTCATCTACTAACATCATATTCGATTTGGTTTTTTAAAATTATTTTCTTACTATTGCAATAGACCCACCCAATTTCTTCTTTTATTTTCTTACTCCAAATAGATAGATCATGATGAAACCCTACCAACCATAATTAACCAAAACACCCAAACAATGGGAAAACATGGAACAAAAGGGAAGGACCCATGTCTAAGAAGACACCAATTGATCCAATTATTTATTTGCTCACCCTTTTGTTTACTTACTCACAGTCAATTTTAATTACTTTTATTGGTTTTTTATTCGCAAAAAATCCAATCATTTGCTTGTTTGTTTAACTTACTCATAGCAAAATTGATTACCTCATACCTACCATATGACTAGTGGGGTCCAGACTCTAGACATTTGGACTTTTTTCCCTCTAGCAACTTAGTTTGTTTATTATAACAAAACAATTTTTTTCTATAAAGTTCTTCTTACGAAGTTTTATATTTCAGAATTTTTTTTTACAAAGGGACTTTTTAATTTTTATAACACAAATCTAATTCACTAATGTTAGTACCATACCAACTACCATAATTTGGCATATTAATCATTCTTCAAATGGTGTGTAAGAAAAGAGGGGAAAATAACGGAAAGGATAAAACAAGGGGAAAAACATCTCCAACTTCCTTTTCCTTTTGCAACAAGGAATTTGTCGCAATGATTTCTTAAAATTTCTTTAAATAATCACACGCTAAGGCTCTTAGGGTTTTGGTCTACAAATTAACATGTTTTCATTTTTTTAAATATTTTTAAAATTTTATTTTATAATGCAATATCATAATCTCTTAAATCACCATCCAAGAAAGTGGTTTTTTCCTTCAAATTATAGTATATCACAAGGAATTATTATGATAACTAGAACCCTGTGATTGGGGAAAATTTTCTAAATTGATCCAAGGTTATGTAGTTTAGTTGCATTTGGCTTTTGTGTTCCTTTGCACTACCAATGACAATCAATTAACATAAGGTCATAATATTAATATATTGTGTAATTAATAATATTTCCATTTCCATTAGTTTCAATAATTTAGTTTAAATTTGTAATTACAATGAAATGTCATACCAGTTTACATATTAAAATGTGAGAGATGCCAAAATGAAACAATAGTTAAAATAAAATATATGATCACCACCTTTGGTTCATCCATTTGAGTGTTATGGGCTTGTTCAACAACTTGGTCAACAATAGCAAAAACATCCTTCACCAACCCTGCCATGTCCACCTCTGCATCCACTTGACATTGATTCGTGATATTTTCAATGGGCATGAGTTGTGGTCCATTAAGGTGAACCATAGACTCATCGTCCGATGAATCATGGGGATCACCCTGTCATTTGTGTGGTAAGATGCACAAAGATGTTAATATCAAACCCCTTATTGTAATATTTGATGGTTGACCTTAACAATGTCCCATCAAGGGTTGGGTTAGCTAGAAAATACTTTAAATTTGTAATGTATGATGTACAAAAATATGTGCATCATATTTTTTTATGCTTGGGGCACATGAATGTACTTCTATCTAGCCCCTACTATGTGGGTGTTGCCCCCAAGATTGCAAGTGTTTCACAATTGTGGACCACTTCAAGGGGCAAGCACCTAGGCAAATTTTACATGGGCAATGGTATTTTTCCTACCTTGCAACATTTTTTCAAGCTTCATCATGTTCCCAAGAGCTTGTATACACCTTGTGTCTCCCATGGTAATTGCCTAACTTTATGGGCCTCCATGTGCAATTTTGTACCATTCACTTGTTATTTTTCCAACATGCCCTTGCATCCATGATCAAAATTTCCCACAAAATTTACCAAATATACATGATCCAATCTCCAAACATGCTTGTTAAATATGGTAGCATGTCCATTTGCTAATCATTCATAACGATAGTTAACCATATGGTCCAACCTCACCTATTGTTGTATTATAATGGTCAACTTAAATCATATACATGTATCAAACAAGCAAACAAGACGAAATGTACCTTATAAAAGGCCAACTAGCCAATGTAAAGAGGCATTATGTTACTGCCCAATGTTGTTCAACTAGGTCACTTGTTTACTCAAACACTCCCATGAAAGCAATGTCATTCAACATGCTACATGGCTATTCCCATATAATTTCATCCTGCATTGCATGATGCACATTTGGTTCCACATCCATGTATCCCTCCACCAATATCTGGGTGGAATGCAACTTGCAAGCACTCCACTAGACTTGGCTTTCATTGTAATGGATTGTGCCATGCTTGGTTGCAAGGCATTTTCATGGTTGTGGATTTTCCATGGCTTGGGTGGGCTTGGCTTGAATTGAGTCCATTAGACACATATGGCAACTTAGAAGCAAAACACAAGTCATCAAGAAAACCCCTCGAATCTCTTAGATGTCACCTAGGTGCATGACAACTTCATTCACCTTGATTCATATACCATGATTGCACCTTTGCCATTTGGACCTATGCCAAACCCATTTTGTATTATTGTGCAATCCATCCATGCTATATATGATATAATTTAACCAAAATGTGTATTTATTATTAAATCTCTTGCACTACTCCTTTGTCATCAACTATAATTGCAATGAACACATGCATTTTGGATGCCAATAAAATTAAAGGAGGTTTGATATATACCACAATCTCTTTCGCCACCTTGGATGAACCGGTGAATATATATTGTATGTTGTTTTGTTCATCTGACTAGTTCTAGCCCACCTTTTTCCATAAATTAAACATCCATGTATTAATATTTCATAAGTTCAAGCTAGGTTCGTTTCATGCCCCCAACTTACAATTAATGATTGCATGAGAATCTACCCACAACAATCTTGAGCATCTTGCTTATGTATTTATATCTATCAATGTGTTTTCTTTCCATATTCAACAAGCAATTTATACAAATGGATTTCCTATATTCAAAACCTGTTAATTGATCATTGGTGTAACCTTGTTCAATGCATGGCATCACCACCACATTGTACTTGATTTGTGTTACTAATTGTCCAATGACCCACCTTGAATAGGCCCAACACAAGAACACGTACATGTAATTTAAGGTTCATTGATTACTTCCAAGGAATCATTTTAGTTGATTAGTGTCCCCAAGGCACTTCCACCCATCAAAGCCACTATCACCTATTAAAAATACCTCAATGCCCTTGAATAATTGCCCTTTCAAAACATACTTGCATCTTGACCTATTTTTGGTAAGGTTTATTAGCTAAACTTCACCTATTTGATGACTATATGCTTCCCACGAACATTTTTTGTCACCCCTTCAAATCATCACAACCTTCCAATAGGTTGTACACTCCTTTTGCCTCCCCAAGTGCTAGATTAATAAACACAATTAATGTCTTGCACAATGCGAACAAGAAATTGAATCTAGTTTCCTAGTGCAACCTTGATGTATTTGATGCTTAAGAGATTCTTGGGTTCCTCTCAATTGTGGCCACATGCTCATAATTGTGTGGTTTGACATGGTCTAGTTCTAATGGTCCCTACACCCTCCACAAGTTGCATCCTCCATAAGTTAGTCAATTGTTTAATAATATTTCATAAGCCAAAGCCATGTTCACATTGTGTCCCCAACTTTGCATAATGATGGCAAGCTAATCTACTCACAACAATCTTGTGCATCTTGCCAACATATTTGTATGATCATGAATATGTTTTCTTCCCATATTCAACTATCAATTTGTACTTGATGGATTTGGTTTACAACTTGCTAGTTGATCATTGGTGTAACCTTGTTCAATATTGAATGGTGTCACCACCACATCGTAATTGATTTGTGTTATTAGTTACACAACGTCCCATTTTGAATAGTCACAACTATTAAGGGGGTAGGATGAGTACATGGTTTGAGTGAACAAGACATTTGGATAGGGACTAATCATGGAACATTGTTAGTTTGAATTTTGAATTCTTGTTTTTTTTTTTGGATCATTGTGATATGACTTTGGACTACCAAAAGGGGAGAGTTATAGGGGGAAAAGGAGGCATTCTTAGACACAATTTTGGGAAGAGGAAGAGGAGCTATAAGTACTTTTGTAATAGAAAATCATAAATTTTGTTTTGATATACCATAGATTTATTTTGTTTTTTTGGATTTTATTTTAATAAAACATGGAATTATGCTATAATTTTGATGGAGTTTTCAACAAAATAGAAAAGTACAAATTTTTGCAGTGATTTCTATGTTAAGATTGTTGTGTGAATCTTTTGTAATATCAAAACATGATGAAATGAATTGAAGTCTTGTCTTTGGAGTTTTTTACAATGTATTTTGAAGTGCAAATTTAGGTTGTATGAAATAACCATGAATCTTGTGTTTTAATGAATGGCAAAGTTAAATGTGTTGAGAACCAAGGTATAAATAATGAATGTATGCATGTGAAATGAAAATCATTTATTACAGTAATGTGGAATAATTTTGTAGGAATTAAATTCATTTATACCATTTGGCAACCATCTTACAAGGATTTGTTTTTTTTGTTTTTACAGTAATGAAGAAGTTTTTCTACAAGTTATGTTGTTGTACTATAAATGAAAGGGTTCAAACGAGTGGTTTTGTTTTTTTTCTAAAATAAAAGGGTATGTTAGAAGTATTAGAGGTTTAAGTGGTTGATGTCATAACCATTGTAGAACAGTCTTCGAACTTTGAAGACAAAGGATTATGAAACAAGATGAATTGGATGGTAATCTAAAGTTTATAACGATAATTGTATTTAAAGGCAGATCGTCAAGTTATTGAAATATGAACAAAAGACAATTTCAAAAATGGAAAGGAGTATGCAAAGCTTATAAAACCCCATATCAAAATCTCATGTTGGATATATGAATTATAAAGACAAAGGAAAAAATTGAAGGGCATAGGTTGTTTATATCTTAAGAAGTGGTACAATGTGAGATATGGACCGAGGGCTTTCACAAAAGGCACAATTATAGATGACCATCTCCGTGGAAAAGAGATGTAGTCAATTATTCATCCAAATGAGTGGGTGCAATATACCACTCAATCACAATATGTGGTTTAGAGTTGTAGGTTTCAAGATGGAGCAAGGACTTCTACAATACCTAATCAGTCGTAAGGAATTTCAAGTCCAAAGTTAGTGATTAGCTGAAGAAGGGATGTTATAGGAGGTATACAACCCAGGTTTGTGTATCAGTTGACATCTCTAGATTATTATGAACTAGTGAAAGACCAGGTGGTGGAAGAAAACACCAATATCGATGTGTTTGAAAAGACTTATGATAATTAATTATAATCATTGAATATGCCGAGGCACATGTGAATGTGTTGGATGAAGTATCATAGTCATATTCACATCAAGGGAATCCAAAGTTAGATCAAACAAGGTACCCAATTGAAACATGGGATCATGAATTTGTGGATTCAAAGGTAATTAAATTATTTTCAAAAGTTTGCATTCTATGAGGAAGAAGGACATGCAGTCATGGATTGTCTTTTTGTGCCTTTTCACATCAAAACAAGTATTGTTAGACATGTGGAGTTACAAAATGTGGCAAGAACATTAATGGATCAATCATAGGAACAAAAACTAAGAATTCTTGTAGTCCAAATTTTTTTGAAAGGCATGGAATTGGGAAGCCAATTAAGATTACACCCAAATGTCATTTTTCTTGGGACTCCCAAGTTGGGAGTCCCAAAATTCCAAAAATTCAGAATCCTGCCACTTTGAACACCGATAACTTTTTGTGCAAACCTTCAATTGAAGCAAGGTTTGAAGCAAAGTTGTAGCCCTCATTTAGAAAATTTCAATGATATATGGCATGAATCTACATGCACGTAATTCAGGGAAATTCTTGACTTTTAGTTGTTGGGGGTGAAATTGACACTTTGATTTTTGGCCTTTTTTTTTTACCATAACTTGTGTCATAAATATTCAAACGGATAATACAAGCCCATTTTAGACATCTATGTCTTAAAATATTTTCAATGATATAAGGAAGTCTTCAATCCAATGAGTTTTTGCCCTTCAAACTACTCTTTAAAAATTAAGAAGTCCATTGGGACTCCAATTCCCAAAATGGGGATCCACTTGGGAGTGTGTGAGTTCATTCCTTCACACTCTCTTACATTCTTTGGGAATGTGAATGTGATTCTCAAGTTGCATTCCAAGCTTGCACCTTTCCATGCTTTTGCTTTGGTTGCGAGCCCAAGGCTAGGTTTGTAACACTAACCCATATGTTCATGTTAAAGTGTTCAATTTTATGGTGAAGGTAAATACATAAACTTTTTAAGAGTATATCATCAATGTGTTTAGTTACATGTAAAGGGATACGACATTGGATTGGTGCCATAATTACATGTTAGATTTTTAAAATTTTAAATTTTTGGAACTTACATAAGCATTTTGCAAACATCATCAAAAGATTTAGAATGACAAGCAAATACACATGGAGCTGAAAAATATGAAGCATAAGGAAATTGAAAGGGTGGAGGTTTACTCTAAGCGAATTCAAAAGTTGGCTCATGGTTTATGAGTATTAGCCATAGACAATTTTTTAACTATTGTGTTTAAAGCGAATTTACAATCATACTTCAAAATTGTGACTTCGGGGATGAAGCAGTCAACACTTCAACAACATAAGGAGGCAAGGATATTATGTGAAGAAGGGATGAATATTGTTGAAGCAAGGAGTGCATTATCAGTACCACAAAGTACAAAATAGGTAACATCACTAAAACACGTAGTAATACATGGAAGAATAACAAGTTTTGCACAATTTATGGAATGATTAATCATAATGTGGAGACATGTAGAAAGAAGAAGGAACAAACTACAATTATAAAAGCAACCCAACCCAATCAAAAACCTTAGAAGACGTATTTGTATGTATGTCACATTTGTGGTTTGAATGGACATAAAATGACAATTTGTCCAAAATTTATTGAGATGCATAAGATGTTTCATGGGAAATCTCTAATAATAGGAGAGGTTCATAACATAGGTTCATAAGGGTTTGTTTCATGGGAAATCTCTAGCAATAGTAAAGGTTCATAACAAAAGTTCGTAGCATAGGTTCAAAGGGTTTATAATTTGAACTTGGGACAATTGTTTTAAATAACTCTTGAATTAAATAAATATTTGTGGCAAAAATTAAAACTAGAAAAAAAACTCATAATTTAAGTAGAGCAACCACAAATAAACAAGTTGTTTTTTCAATATCATAGGTAAGAACAATTACTATAACAATAAATAATCATATGGCAATTATCCAAGTATAAATTGGGAAGAATACAATAGAGTTTGTGTTGTTGGATGGAGGTTCTAGAATTAGTATCATTACAAAATAGTTGAGATTAAAGTTAGGGCTTCCAAAGTTTAAACCTACACCATATAATCTAAGGATGGCAAATCAAACAACCACAAAACCAATGGGCTTGATTAGAAATCTAAAAATATATGTTCATGACATTCCTTACATACCTACGTTTACTATGCTTTAGAATAATGTAGTAGATTCTAATTATTCCATGTTGTTGGGGAGACCATGGTTGAGGGATGCTAAATGGCACATGGTTGGGGGAGTAACACTATTACCATACAAGGGAATGGGACAATTAGATTAAAACATTTGGGAGGTGAAGTAAGAAAAATAAAATGTTATTGTGCTATAATTATTAGAATGGTATCACATATGAAGACGAAGATATCATCTTTGCTATAGAGCCAAAATTGTTCACAATAGGAAAAATTAGTTTACCTAAAACAATTCAATTTGTGAAAACCATAGATGTGGAGATCATGGATATAGACATGAAGAATAATATTTCAAAGTAGGAATTTGAAATATAAAACACATAGAAAAAGATAGATGGCAATGGATACGAATCAAAAGTAGCTTTAGAGGATAAGGTGTATCAAAAGATGTATTGTAGTCATCAACCAAAGAGTGTTGTAATGGATGAAACTCTAGCAAAAATCAAAGCATAGGAATTGCATATCGATTGGTGGACGTTAATTAAAGATCAATAATTTATGAGGTTCAATCTAGGAACTAATGCAAAACCACACATGGTGAAGACTAATGCATAGTTAGAAATAAACAAGGTGTTGAAAGTGGAACAATTGTTGAAGGAATTCAAAGATGTTTTTGCATGGACATACAAAGATTTGAAAGGGATTCCACTAGAGCTAGCACAACACATAATTGAGTTGGACACTACTATACCATTGGCACATTAGGCTACGTATATTAAATCCAAACTATGTTACAATAATGAAATAAGATATAAATAAGTTGTTAATAGTTGGATTCATTCAATTTGTATAAGAAGTTACATTGTTGTCACCCATAGTAATAGTGCCCAAGAAAAACGGTGAGCTGAAAATTTGTATAGATTTCAGAAAACTAAATGTAGCCACAAAAAATGATCCATATCCATTACCTTTCACAGATGAAATTCTAAACATAATAGCAGGGTATGAAACATATTCTTTATTAAATGGATATTCAAGATATCATTAAATCTTTACATTTCTAGAGGATAGATACAAAACTTGATTTGTTACAAATTAAAGGGCTTTTATATGGAAGGTGATGTTGTTTGGGGTTAAAAATGGAACTCTAACATGTCAAAGAGCTATTACCAAAGCATTCAAAGAATATTTGGACAATTTTATGAAAATATTTCTAGATGATTTTATAGTGTATAGTGACATGGAAAATCATTTATAAAAACTTAGATTATGTTTTCAAAAGTGCAGAGAATATGGCATTAATTTGAATCTAGAAAAATGTGCATTTATGATATTTGTAAGGATGGTCTTGGGTTTTATTGTTTCCAAAGAAAGGAAACTACCATATCCAAAGAAAATACAAGTAAACGTGCCACCACCAAAAAATCCACAACAAATTTAAGTATTCAATGGGATGGCATAGTTTTACATATGATTTATAAAAACCTTTACTGCTATTATGGCACCTATCACTAAATTGACTAAAAAGACAAAGGCTTTTTTTTGGACTAAGGAATGTCAAAGGTTTAAGAATCGATCAAACAAAAGTATACTGAAACATTGATATTGATATCACCAAATTGGCAGGTGGACTTTCATGTTCATATAGATGCACCCTTGTTAGCTGTGGGGGCTATGTTGTTTTAAAATGTAATAAGGAAGAATGATCAACCAATAATGTATGCTTCTAGTCTATTGAACATAATAAAACATAATTATAGCAAATAGAAATAAAGGCTTTAGTAATGGTTTTTGATTTACATAAGTTTAGACATTACTTACTTGGTAATAAGTTTGTCTTTTATGTGGATCATATGGCATTGGTCTATTTGGTCAATAAACCACAGGTTTTAGGGAGAACAACTAAATGGTTGTTATTGTTCCTAAAATATGATTTCACAGTTGTGTGTAAGCCAAGCAAAACTCATGTAGTTGCAAATGGATTGTCAAGATTACCATATATTATAGAACCCATAGGTATGTGTGATTAAACCATGTATGCAAGTTTTTTCTACACAAAGCTTGAATGGTTGAAAGACGTAAAAGAATTTTTAAAAACATGATAAAATGAGGGCACATTATTGGTACAACAAAAATAAAGATTGGTCAAGAGAGCAAAGCCTTTCACATTAAAGAATGGTGAATTGTACATAATGGGCCAAGTCAATAGACTATGACAATGTTTGACATTTATGGAAACATAGATGGTGATGAGAAAACTACACGAAGGACAATTAGAAGGGCGTTTTGCAACTGAAATAATGTAGAGAAAGGTATTGGATGTTAGATATTGGTGGCCAACTATGTATAGAGATGTGCATGATTATTGCAAATCTTGTGATGCATGTCAAAAAAAGGAGGATTGGTAACTCAAAATCTTGCAAAGTTGATGACAAGTCTTCTAAAGGAACCATTTATGAATTGGGGACTTGATTTTTATGGGGCCAATTAAGCCAGTAGGAAGATATGCAAGAAACAAATATACTTTTATAGCCACAAATTATGCTACCAAGTGGGTGGAAACAAGAGCATTGAAAATTAATATTGCAATAATCACAACAAAATTTGTGTATGAGTGCATATTAACCAAGTTTGGATGTCCTTGGACTATAGTCACAAATTAGGGAGTTCATTTCAGTAATGATGCCATCAAGTATTTGACATATCATTTTTTGTTGAAACATGTGAGTTTTACAACCTATTATCTTTGAGGGAATGGGAAGGTTGAGTCTACTAACAAAGTACTTGGGACATTATTGACCAAGTTAGTAAGTGATAATAGAATAAATTGGGATGAAATTTGTCTATATTGTTATTTTCATATATAATTGCATACAAAATAACAATAGGGTATACACCATATCAATTAGTGTATGGATTACATCCATTGATGCCTACAAAGTACATAGTGTTAGTTGTTGGTGGAAATGAGAAATACAATATTTTAGTGAAAATTTTAAGTAGCCCAAAGCTGGAGAAGTTTCAAGAAGCTAAAATGTAGGTTGCAAAAATTACATGAATTTAGTAGTGGAATAAAACATTATGGAGTCAATAAAAGAATCTAAAAAAATAGTTTAGTTTTGGTGATTACGTTATGTGGTTTCCAAAGGGCAATAAATCACACCTAGGGAAGTTTATTAGGAAATGGTTTAAACCTTAAAGAATATAATATGTGTTACCAAATAACACTGTGTTATTGATAACCATTGAGAAGTTTGAAATTAACCTTATGCTAGTCAATGTGAATAAGCTCAAACCTTACAAAGATATGGAATCTAAAGTTCAAAAATAAAAACAACAAATGCCAATATATTGGGAACATAGTGTAGGTGGAATTCAAGCAGAAGATTTTGATATGGACAAAGGACTAACTGTGAAATATATAAACCATAGATACAAAATATAGAAGATGAAAAACAAATGAAAGATCTTGTGATCAACACAATATTGATTTTGGAACTACATATGACTAACAAATTTATATGTAATAACTACAAGTGAGGAATTTGGGATGCAAAGATCTAAAGATGATCTATCAAGGGTATCAATTGAATCAACAAAAGTATTTGCCCAATGATCAAGGGTATTTGTACAATCATTAGATTTGTTGGCATAGTTAGTAGAAAAATTCAACTATTGGTTGTAAGGTCATTGTTGCATTCATCATCATCTTCAAAATGTGCAAAAAGGAAGGCATATAATGAGAATATACAATTTGTGTAGACGATAATTCATGATATAGATACAATTGGAACATCTGTAATTGTTTTTTTTTTGCACATAAGCAGATGACATTGTGTGCAAAAAAACAAATAAGACTAGGAGCTACATCGATAGATTTGGTGTTCATCGAAGAATCGAAAGAAGATGAAGTTGTGGATTAACATTTTGTGAAAGCATAGACAACATAAAAGGACGCATGGGAGGAGAACGTCGTTGAAGCGGAATACAACCATCCATAGAAGTGCAAATGGAAGTATAGTAATCCACAAAGGTGTAGGTGATGGCAGAAACACAATGAAGGGCAATGGAAATCAAAAGCCGTGAGTTGGAAGTTAAAGTAAAGAGAAGACGTGCAATCTTAAACATATTTACACCTTTGGAGAAAGGTATTAAAATTCCATATCTCGAGCAATTCATGTGGACACAAATGAAACAAAACTATGATAGGCATGTTGAACGAATGGAAATTGGAAGGATATTGTTGAGGAAGAAGACTAGGCTTCTAAAGTAGGGCTTGTTCCTTTGTTTTTGATGGATTGGGAAGCATCGACGCCCAATCTCATGTTGGAATTTTTGAACACATTCTTAATCAAGGGCACAAATTTACTTTGGGCATAAGGATGAGGTGTATGTCATTAGCAAACAACTAGTTGTATTTGTTTTTGGAGTATGTGTAGAAGGGTATGTAGAAGACCCAAAAGGGTAGGTTAGTAAGTCACTAGTAATCCATGCATTACAAAATTATAGACTTGCACTTGCAAAATTTTCTACAAATCACTGGAATGCAAAGAGTTTGGGTTTGCCATATTTTGTTGGATATCTTGCCATTATATCTATCATTTATTAGAGAGAAAAGGTATAGTATTTTAACAACAAGAATGTTATTACATTGATGAGAACAAAAAAAGGGCAAAAGGTAGATTGGGCACATTCAAATTCAATAGTCCGCATAGTGAGCTAGATCGGTGGTATAAGTATGTCAAGGAGAATAAAGGGGATAAAAAAGATACATGTCAATTTGCCTTGGTATTAACAAAAATCTTTCAACATCTATTTGTGCATCAAAAGGAAAATCCATAGAAACCACCAACCAAGGTTAAAAAAACTAGGGAGGATATGTAGATACATTGGAAAACATAAAGAAGGCTATAGTAGACTCCCTAAGAAGTGCTTTTAAGAAGAAGAATAAAGTTGAGGAAGGAAGAGCCTTAAACTCAAGAATGAAGAGGGAACAAGAGAGCACATAAACAAGAGCACAAAAAATTATGAGGGGTAGAGTGGAACCATATGTAATGCCAACAATGGTACGGGTTGTGCCAACAATGGTATAGGTAGCCACATAGACTACAAAGGTACCACAGTTGACATCTCCACAAGAGAGACAATTGAGGGAATAAAGGTAGGAGGTACCTTAAATGACATCTCCATAGCAGAGGCAATTGAGGGAACAAAGGCAAGAAGTTAAAAGGGTACATGACACAAGGTTCCCAGAGGGTGAGGAATATTTGCACTTTAATGGGGATCTATATGAAGATTGGATGGAGACCACTTGAAGTCCATAATATTTCTAGCATTTATAACAACATTTGCAACAATAACAATAGCTGACATAAGAAGGTCTACATGTTATTGGGTTGCATATAAAAAGAGTGGAGACACAACTTTCTTTTGCAGTGTTTAAACCATCACAACTATAAGTACCAATTAGTAGATTAGGATCTACAAAGGGGTTTTCATTTGAATTTGAACTAGGGAACATATTGGTGCAAGAGATGGAACATTTACAAAAGGATCCAAAAATCCTACAACATAGACAAGTACACCAAAGTTTGTGGAGGAACTAATTGCAAAAATAATGCAAGCACAAAAGGCAGCTGAATTATTTCAAACTATGGCGATTATAAATTTGAATATGGGGAATCTGAATTTGGAGGTGAACAACATGAATAATAAATTGGCCATAGGGGAGAAGGAGAAGGCAATACAACATGAGGAATTAGATAGGGAAAGGGATTTCTAGAAGGGGTATAAGCATAATGTGGAAATCTAGAGGAGGAATAGGGTTAAGGCTAAACATAAGTTTAAAATGTGCATTAAGAAATTGTAGGATTAGAATGAGGAGCTAAAGGGTAGCACAACACAGTTGAAGTCACAAGATGTGTAGGTTTTAAAGCAAGAGGTTGAAATTTGGGAAACCACAAAAAAAAAGTGGATAGAGGCATTATTTCTTCGTAAGCAACAACATGAGGCTTTGGGTAATCATGTGAAAACACTAACTAAGGAAAACAAGGAGAAGGAAAATGTTCTGACATATTTAGTATTGGTGAATTTAAAGAATGTATCTTTGTTACAATTTGAAGAATTTAGAAGAAATACAATAGAAATAAAAAGAAAAAAATGATGGAAGAAAAGAAATATTATCACAGGAATCTATAACACTTGTAAACATAATTAAAGATTGCAAATGAATAGAGGAAGAGTTTAGACCCAATTAGTGTTAAGAAAAGGTTAGAGGATTATGAACAAATGTTGTAGTATTATACCCTTATGAGGACAAAAAAACAAAATGAAGGATTCTGAGGCCAAATATGAAGAACGATGGTAGGTTGCAAAGGAATATTTTACAAAGGAGTTGGAGAAGAATTTGGCTCATCATAGAACTAATATAAAAATTATGAGGTAGAAGTTGGAAGCTTATCAAAAGAATTTTCCAAAATTTATCTATGTTAATCCAACAAATATAAAAACATTAGGCCATGATGAGGAGACTAAAGCAAGGCCGAGTGGAACAATTCAAGAGGAAGAAGTGTAGATTGAAGAACTAGATTTCAGAAGTGGAGTAACTCAAGAGGAGGAGATATAAACAAATAAACCACATGACCTTAAAGGAGGGGTTAAAAAGAAAAAAAACCACATAGAACTTAGGAACAAAAACATGTGGAGATTATTCTAGCAATAGAAGAAAAGGTATCCAAGATACAACCTTTATAAATAGAACCACAAATTGAATTAATGGAGGAGGAGGTCAAAACTGTCGAGACAGAAATATAGGTCAAAATTGCAAAGTCAGAGGTGGGTACAAAACCATTAGTTATTGTACATGTGGAGATTACAAAGATCATAGTAGAGGAGTCATATGTTTAAAAGGATACAAAATACTCTCATTTCATTTTCTATCATTTTACAAGGATTTTGGGGACAAAATCCAAAATATAGAAGGGGGGTAATGTTAAGGGGGTAGGATGAGTACAAGGTTTGAATGAACAAGGCATTTGGATAGGGACTAATCATGGAACATTGTTAGTTTGAATTTTGAATTCTTGTTGTTTTTGGATCATGGTGATGTGACTTCGGATTGCCTAAAAAAAAACATTTTTGGGGGAAAAAGGAGGCATTTTTAGACACTGTTTTGGGAAGAGGAAGAGGAGCTATAGGTACTTTTGGAATAGAAAATGATAGATTTTGTTTTGATATACCGCAAATTTATTTTGTTGTTTTGGATTTTATTTCAATAAAACATGGAATTATGTTATAATTATAATGGAGTTTTCAATAAAATAAAAAAGTATTGACTTATGTAGTGATTTCTATGTTCATATTGTTGCGTGAATATGTTGTAGTATCAGAACATGATGAAATGAATTGAAATATTGTCTCCAAAGTTTAAAAAATGTATTTTGAAGTGCAAATTCTAGTTATATGAAATAACCATGAATATGGTGTTTTAATGAATGGGAGAGTTAAATTTGTTGAGAATCAAGGCATAAATAGTATAGATCAAATTTTATATTCTTTGCTACCCATCACATGGAAACATGAAAAATAATGCCATTTTGGGGCATGTGGATTTCTTTTGAAATTCATTGGATATCACTAATAAAAATATATTTCATTATTTAATGTCAAAAAAAATCATTTAAATAAACCTTTGAGCAAGAATCTCCACTTAAATGTTTTAATTATATTACCCAGAATAAAATTGAATTTGAAATTGCAATGAAAACAATTTGAGGCTTCCATTTACACAAACCACAAATTGCCATGTGTCACCTTTGGGTATGGAATCTAATCATTTATTTATGGATAAGTAAATCTAAGTCGTTGACTTGGTCAATGTGATGTTGCCACATGTAATCACAACACATCTTGGGTTTTGCAACTAGGTTTTGTGACTATGTCCTAACTAAGAAAGACATATGCAATTAATCACTCATGAATTGTTAAACCCATGTTTCACCCATTTAGTCACAAAGGACATTTAATCACAAAGCTCAATCATCTTATTGATCATGATTAAAAATTTTTTTGGCTTAATATTGAAATTCCATGTCATCAATGATTTTGGTATGACTTGTGATAGAATAGAGAAGGTGAAAAAATCCAATGAGAGGACTTTGCAGACAGAGAAGCTCACAAAAGCAATTTGGAGTTTCAATCTCTAGAAGTAGAAACTATGTAAGTGGAAGGAATTTGAGCTTGGCGCTGTGTCTCCAATGTCCCTGATTGGTCAGAATTGCAAGGTCTTCTGGCCATTAGATGGTGAGAGGTACATTGGAGTTGACTACAATGGCCACACACACAAGCACCTGATCACTTATGAGGATTCTCAAGAGTGAGTGGATTATTCTGGCGAGGGAGTGAGTGGAGCTGAAAGTTTCAGCTGCACAGAGGCTCTGACTCTCTAATAGCTACAGCTCAGCAGTCACAGGATAGAAGGAAAAGACCTAATTCAGTTAGCTGTCAGTATAGAGGTTTTTGAAAATGAGCCAGGGCAAGGGGATCTTGTGTGGGCCAAGGTGAAAGGCTACCCAATGTGGCCTGCTATTGCAATGGATGAAGAGCATGCAAGAGCTTGTGGCATGTAGCCTACATCTTGTGACAGTGTCATCACTGTCCAGTTTTTTCAGAGCTATGATCATGCAAGAGTTGACTCCAAAAATGTCGTGCTTTTCTCAAAAGGTCTGTTGTCCAAGTATCACTGCAAATGCAAAAGGGTGGCCTTTCACCAAGGATTACAGGAAGTAGAGGTGTACTCAAAAGAGTGTAAACTTCCTGAAAGCATGGCACACATATAGGTTGATTCACCAGGAGTTGCTGGCACCAGTGGTTGTATTGACCAACAATGGCAAGAGGTGGAAGGTGATGATCATGACTTTGTGGGTGATGAGAGGAAGTATGTAATCCGGAAGAGTGTGAACAGTCTGTTCACTCTTCACTTGAAACTGGGAACACTTGTGGTGCTAAGCTTGGGACAAATTGTACGGGACTCTGAGCATTTCCATGATCAGCACCATATTTGGACCGAAGGTTACACAGCTGTGTGCAAGTTTCCAATAATGAAAGAGGCAGATGTAGCGGCTGTTGAGTACAAAATGGAGGTGCTCAGGAACCTAGGCATGTGAATAATCCCTCTTTTCCAAGTTACTACAAACAATGAAATGCCCATCCCCGTCAGTGTGCTGGAAGAAGATACTCTTAAAGTTGCAGAAAGCTGAAGAGAAAGCTGGGAGGTTTTTGAGTCCAGAGCAAGAAAAGCGACGAAGAATATTATCAGGTGCAGCTATGTTTGGGTTCAGTAATCCCTGAGTGTCAAAGCTTATCCAGGGTCTACCACATGCAAGAATGTGCTTCAAGTACTGGGGGTGGTCAGACAAATCACCTTTACCATCTGGCAAAGTAGATGAAGATCTGTTGCCTGCAGGGTACAGGCCTGTTGAAGTGCAATGGAAACACCTCAATTGCTGCACAGTGTGTTACCTTGATGTGGAGTATGTGGACAATCTCCTTCTGCAGTGTGACAAGTGCCACATAATTGTACATATGAATTGTTATGGAGTGCTCGAGCGACCAGATGGGAAGCTTTGGCTTTGCAGCATGTGTGTGGTGTTGACGCTCCAAAACAGCAACCGTTATCCTGCTTGTGCCCCATCACAAGTGGAGCCATGAAGAGGACAACGGATGGGCGCTGGGCACACCTCACATGTGCATTATGGATGCCTGAATTATCAATGGTGGATAACAAGAGGATGGAGCCTGTGGATGGTATCAATGCTATTCACAAAGAACACTGGAATTTGACTTGTAGTGTATATAGAGTATACCATATGGATCTTGCATATGATATACAGACAGTCACTGCTGTGTGGCATATCAGCCCCTGTGTGCTCGAGCTTCTAGCCTCCGTATGGAAGCCATAGAAGAGAGAAGGAGAGTCAATGGGGAGACATCACTGCAGCTCATTTCCTACTGCCAGAAGCACAGGTGACCTGCAAAGGCTCAGCATTCAAACAACAGGGCATCTCAGGCCTGGCTTGCTTGCTCTGCTTATGAGCCTGTAGCAAATGCTTCTGGTTGTGCTCGCACTGAGCCATATGATGCTGCAACAAGGCGTGGCCGCAGGGAAGGAGAAGTTCCTGAGGCTCTAGCTGCTGCTCTAGTCAAGCGGCTTTTTGTGGAGAATTTACCAGTCATGGTGACAGGTTGTTGCCAGAAAGTACCAGAAGGGAAGGAGAAGTTCAAAGTGTGGTCCTGGAATCTGGAATCCATAAAATCAGGGTCATCATCAACTGTCACAGCACTACGTGATGTGCAAAGAGCGCAACAGAATGATGATGTAGTTTTGTCAGTATCAGAGAAGTTTGAAAACATGCAAATTCACCAAGAAAATGACACGGTGATTGAGTATGCAGACGAGGTTGTGAGACCCATTGTGGCAGATATAAGGGAGGCACGCTGTTACGACTCACTTGTGGGTGCTGGCACTTACATGTTCCGGGTGGATGATGAGCGTGTGGTGGATGCCACACACAGTGGAAGCCTTGCGCATCTCATAAACCACTCTTGTGAGCCAAATTGCTATTCACGCTTGGTTGCAGCAAGGGGCAAAGATCGCCTCATAATCTTTGCCAAACGTGACATTGCTTGCACCTGGGGAGGAGTTGATGTATGATGAACAGCTGATTTGCTGCTGTGACTCTCCCAGTTGTCGAGGCTCAATAAATATCCTGGATGATGACACGGAGCCTAGCACAACATTGTTTCTGCCGCTCTCTGACCTTACCAAGTTGGAGCTTTCTTCCCCAAACCAAAGCAAGTAGTGACGACACAATGTGCCAGTAAATAGGTTTGTAATTTCACACAAGCCTCGAGAACAAACGTTGCAATCAATATTTATCATCATCCACATGTGGTTTTTTGCTATCACCCTAAACCCTAAAACCCACGCAGTTTTTGGTATCAACCATAATGGCCTCGATTTATAGAGCGAATTTGGGTTTAAACTTGTATTCCATTTGGAGGCCACATTGGCCCTCCCTCAAGGGCATTTGATAGTCTGACAATTGTTGTTGGCTCCTACCCAGGGAGGAATTCTATATTAAGACGAACAAAAGTATTACTAATGAATGTAAAGAAATTTGCAAGGAAAATTGGTACCACAAAGTTCAAACCTTGCTGTAAATCTTGTGGATTCACTTTGTTTTTGTGCAATCATGTCCAGTTGAAAACCCTAATGCTATCTCTGTTTTGTTACCTGCGTTGTATGTGTGCATCATGTTGATTTCACTGCTTGAGCCTCATGGTATATAGGCAGCACTTACACACCACCACCTCCATACCCAGCAGCTAAGAATGCTGCAATTGCTTTGAGCTCAACTACAAAGTCTACAATGGAAGATACTCAAATATTTCTCTAGGATACAATCAAGCCCGTTCTGTGAATCCTGCCAGTGAAGCTATGACAAAACCAAGGGCATTATCTATCTATGAAGGAAGGAAGGTAGTTTGTTTGTTTGTTTTCTTTTGTTTTGTTTGTACTTATGAGATCCACTGAATCAGGATGCTTCAGATTGTGTTTCTTGGTCTCTTTGGAAAGCTCTCAACAAGGAGGGGTGCATGGGCTTGGTTCCACGACATTTGGACTTGCGGTGCAGAAGTTCTTGAATATTGAATGATTTCTTCACTGAAAATTAAATTAAATTAAATCATAGCTGAAAATTTCAGAGGAATCGGAATGTGCCTTTGGTGTTGTTGGGTAGGTCTTGATGAGCAGGATTTAATGGAATTTATTTGGTAAGATTTGGATTCAGAATGTGGGAGATATTGATGTTAAAGTGATTTTCTGCCGCTGAAAATTCCAAAATAAATTCCAAAAAACCAGGTTTTGGAAGGAAATATCAGTTGAGGACGTGGTAACACTTGGGCCAACGGCACAGGCTACACTAGTACTAATGAATGAAGCTCGTGTGCTTGAGAGTTTCTTGTAGATTGATTTTCAGCCTGGCAGGTAGGTATTTTTCATAAATTCTTGGCAATTTCAGAAAATAATTAATTAGTGCCTAACCAGGCTAGGTACTATGGTAGTGGTGAGTGGCTTTCATGGTGATGCAGCTTAGTAAGGGTACAACTTCCATTTTAGCCAACCTCCCCAACAATATCACTTTCTTGAATATGAGGGAAAAGAAAAACCAACTTGTACATTTCATCCCCCTTAATATTTCCCACACCAACAACATTCCTGTACACCATTGACAGAGGAGACTAGAGTCTTTTTTTTTTTTTCCAACTCTCTGATGTAGCCACACTAGTGATCACCCACAAGCGAAATTAGCCAAATTTGGCTACAAGTCAGAGAAGAAAGTCAACAAAATAAAGAGTCATGCTATAATTTGGTGACTTGCTCTTATTGTCTAAGTATGACAATTTCAGGAAAAAAAATCCCCTCAAAAAGGTTCCATTCAATATTGAGGGAATGGTTTATTAGATGTATATATAAGGATCCATTCCCTCAAAATCCTTATGAAATTATTTTTTATGTGTAGTTGTGGAAATTTGCCTAAATCTCCTTTTCTTCAAAGTCATATTGAGCTCTCTTCTCTTCGGCTTTCAGTTTTTGGGACAACAATTTTATTTATGTTTTCAAAATTGTATAAAAAACACATGAGCTTTTGGTAAATCATGAACTAAACAAAAGTTGAAACTCTTTTGAATACAAGTCAATTTATGAAGCATTGTTTGGTAAGAAAGATGTTATTTGTAAGTTATTGCATGCAAATGTGGAATACAAGATTTTTCTTGGAAGATATTTCACTACGTCACCTTATCAAATGGTAAAAGATATAATGCATAAAGGAAAAACAAAAAAATGATAGTATTTGGATGAAATTGTCTCTCGTCTTCCAAAGCTCACATTGCCAAGATATTTGCAATGAAACACATTTAGAATACATGTAGTCATTCCCATGGTACTCTATTTATGAGCATCTTATTCAATTATGGAAAATTTGTAACTTTATATGTGGAAAAAAATCAAAATCAATGTACTAAAAAAATTCGTCTTGATCTATTTGTTTTTGGTCATGTCCAAGCTCTTTTGGGTGGTCTTTAATTTTGTTGGAACACTATTTGACATAGCTGAAGTAGTTGAAGTGGTGAAGACATCATCCAACATTGAATTCACAAAACCTCTTAATTTAGAAGGTAAAAATAGATCAATAATTTTCTGCACAATTTTAGTAAACATCAATACTTAGTGACAATGTGATGGGATGAAAAGTAATTCGTTACAAAGCACAAAAGCTAGAATCTAGTAAAAAAATTGTTGAGAACTAAAAATGATATCATACATGTATATTGGTCTAATTGAAAATTAAAATGGGAGAGAATTTAGAATCATGGTTGAGTGCTCACAAAACTAGTAGTTTTGGTTATAGATGTTGCAAGAATTTTGAGATTATTTATAATGCGCTTATTGTTACATATATATTCATGTCAAATTTTGACACCCAAACATTAATAAAATTGAACACACATCTTGAGATGTTTACTTGAGTTGGTGCAATTTTTTCATTCGACATTTTTGGCCAACTAAACATGGCATCAAGGGTACAAAGAACACATTTTTTTCTAGTTTGTATTTTCCTTCTTCCCTCTTCCATTGAGGGCTTTTTTGAATTTTTTAATTCACCAAATATCAAATATTGGGTGTGGAGTTGAAAAACACACACAAATGCAAAAAAATTCAAAATATAGGATAAAAAGAAATTTTTACCTCTCCACATATGTTGAGAAAAAAAAACATGCATGCAAGTTGAAGAATCCAATCAATTTTCGTTGCAATTAGTGTACATGTGAAAAAAACCAAAAAAAAGTTTTTTAAAGAGAGCTCTTGTTCCTAAATTTGAAAGTTGATTTTTTTTTTGTTTTTCTTGCGTGGTAAGCTCAAGTGTTGTGATCTTGTGTAATTGAATTTCTTACATTAATAAGGTTGGGGTTGTTGATGGCATTTTATTGCAAAATTTTGTTGCTACCATGAATCATTAGCTTTTGTTGCGATTAGCAATAATGTATACATCATGAATTGAAAATTGGCCTCTTCAATCAATTGTAGTTTTATAAACAACCCCACATGTTGAGAAGCTATTGTTGTTGCTCTCATCAAATTGTCCATTCTAGGTGGAGATATAAACAACAATAGCAATAGATCAAGGGTAAATCTACATCACCATCATTGCCATTGCCATGTACAAATGTGTCATCTACCTTTTTTGAAGAAGACTAGTAGAAGGACATCATTTGAACACTTTTCACAAATGTTGGAGACGTTTTCCATAAACATAGGGTTACTAGATGCATGGTTGTATTATATTATTGAAGAGAAAAGGTTTGTATCACATTTTTTTAATGGCTTTGATGAAGATATTTTGGAGTGTTTGGTAGTGGTTTTGTAAATTAACCTATGTTGTTGAGATGGATAAGTGCTAAAACTTCCCTTTGCCTTGTACTTGACTTTTGTCATTGAAGCACACATGGCTTCAACAAGGTCAAACCAATCTTGTACCTACAAAAATATCATTAGAATTGATTTGTTATCCTTATACTATGTTTGCAATAATCTTCATGGGCAAGCTGATATCACATGATCTTTGTGAAGCAAAATTAGTTGGCTCACCAAAGGTTTGATGCATTTATTTGCTTTGTGGATGTTATAGCAAAATATTTAGTTTTTTTTATGTTAATGGGGTTGGGCCTCGTGGTAGTAGTTAGGCCACCAACTATGGCATCCATTATTATCATTGTGTATAAAGGTAGCCCGTACCTTACTTTGTATTTGTGGGCATTTATGTTAGGCCTATCATTAGGTGCTAATGGTTGTATATCCCATATTGATGCATGTGCCACTCTTCAACAAGCTCACTCATGTTAGATTTTTCATCTCTCACAATTCTTCATCATGCTCATTGACACATTGGATATTCAAATTTCAAAATTACCTACTCATATATTGAACATGCATGTTTAACCATTGCTAGTAAAGTTACTAATGGGAATAAGTGTAATCAAGGAGTTTTTAATATTTTAGACAAGTTAAACCAAGGTAAATTATTCATGCATCATAGATCATTGGAGGCTTTGTTTGTTTGTGTGGGGGTTTGGTTGGGATACCATATGTCAAGTAGTTCCTTGAAGGGGAGTTGTGTGCCAAAATAAAGTAGTTGGCGTCATCCTTCAAGTTTCCATTAAAGAAGTTGTTTGTGATCGATCATTCCACTCACTCCAATCATAATAATGTAAACCCCCTTCCCCTTGATTAAAATTTTGTTTTTTTATTGTACAATAGTGAAGGCTTTCCAATGTGGAGGGTTGGACCCTTGCAAGCTAGCTTTGTTTTACCATTCACAAGAGGATTGATCAAATTGTGTGTTGTAGATATTTGCTTGTTACTTTTTTGTTACATGTTTCCTTTCTCTTAACATATAACTATCCCCCAAATATATGTCATGTTTTGATGTTTGCAACAATATGTTTTTTTTGGGTTGGTGAAATGAATAAATATGCGGAAACTTGGGTTCTGATATGGTGCAAGCAACATGTATGGTCTCTATAATAATAAATGTATTGTGTTATATGTCACTTTGATTTTTCATGTGAACATTTATAGAATCCATTAACTTTGCAAAACATATTTTATTGATTAAGAATTGCAAGATTTATGTTACAGATCAATTTGTGTTCCTAAGTTTGGGTAACTTCACCTTTCATATGCAACTTGTTACTTATATATTATTTTATTGGACCTTGCAAGCGAAACATCAACCATATTTAATTAAACATGTTAATTTCACCTACAGTACAAAAATGAGGATGAAATGGTGGCAATGATAGCATAAGAATTAGGTCAATAGAAATTTAATCACACCACATACTCCTTCCTTGCCATGCAGGTTGTTTTCATACCTCTCCAATGCTTGCTCTTTATAAAGGCATTTGCATCCTCCAATGGATATCCTATGGGAACTACTTGATTATCAAACACTAAGGGTATCATTGCAATACCCTGGTTCTATTTTACTAGACATTGTGCATTGCAAGGATTCATATAAAGATGTTGAGGTTCGTGATGTTCTCATGTGGGTATAATGATTGGCAATGTGTTGGGGCATGATTTTCCATCATGATGAAATATGTGTTTGACTAAGAGAAGTGAATTTGTGAAATATTTGGAACAATTCTATTTTACAAAATCCTTACAACACAATGTTGACTTGGTATGTTGTGTAGGTGCTCACATTTTTGCAATTTGGAGAGTATACATTTGTGCAAAATTCATTAGATCTTTTGTGAAGCTTTGGTTTTACCCCCAAGCACGTGCTTATTGGTCTCATCTTTTTTCAAATATCTTTTAGGTCTCCCTTTGTCCCTCACATCAATTAATTGACTTCAATCTACCATAGTCTACCCAACTTTTCTTCCCCATTTTTGTTTTCGTTTATGCATTTTAATTTTTTGCCCTCGTAGGATTGGTTTTGCATGCCTCCTTTCAAGTCATTATAGATATTTATGTTGATTATTTAAATATGAATTTACATTGGGGTTTTAAGTTGCAAATGGTAAAAGATGACAAAAATTGCAAAACACTACCAAACCAGATCATGGGGGTTATTTTGGAATTATAGTCTCTTTTAAATTAATGTGTATTACATCCTCAAAAGGGTGCTAACAATAAAAATGTGAATTGAATACTTATAAAAAATTATTAACAATGTGTAACTAATAAAATGCAAGCTAGGGGCATTTGCAAACCTTAGTCTCATGTGGACTTTTTGGGGTAGCAATGTTGGGACAACACATTATAATGCCTCTCTAACATCTTGTAAGTTTCAGCTTGGTTAGCAAAACCTTTGAATTCCATCTTGTAAGTTTTTGTTTCAGCTTAGTTGGCAAAACCTTTGAATTCCAAGTGAACAAATTTGTGTCCACGGCAAGCAATTATATATCATTTTTCAAATACTTTCCTTTGTTGCTCCTTTGTCTTATTACAAATTGCTTGTGTGCACTGGCTTCACACATTTGAAATATTATCATGTCAAACATTGAACATGATTTTGGGGGTGCAAGTTGATGCATTTGCTAGGAAGTTAGGTTATGTTGTGCAATTGTGAGCTAGTTTGATCAAACTACATGTATGTAGTAACTTTGTTCATAAATTTTCTCAACAGTTTCAATAATTTGCAATCTTTGCCCAAGGAAATCATGGTACAACATTTTCATTATCCCCTTATCATAAATTGATGAGATAGAAAATGACTACAATTAGGCAAGAACCATGCTTCTAGTCATAAGATATCAAAAGTAATGAATGAAATGAAGGTGCAAGGGTTACACCAAGGGTAGTTAAGCTTTGAAAAGGTAGGTCTGTAAAATGGAAGTTGTGAGATTCTTGAATCTATATATGAAGGCTTTTGGTGAAGCAACCCCTGATTCCGCCCCAGTGTATTTTTGGGGATGTAAATGAAGCAACCCCTGACTCCGCCCGCCCGAACCGTCATCCATCCAGCCGGATGGACGTTTCATCCATCCCGGCCACAAGCGAATCGTTGAACCTGACTCCACCTCCAACTGTCACGGAATCCAAAGGCGCAGAACCTCCCACAGGGGAAGAAGAAGAAGAGGCGATGGCGGTGATGGGGAAGCGCAACAACACTGCGGACTCACTCCTGCTGCTGCAGCGACAAAACAAGAAGACGACGGATGCTTCCTCCTCTTTCTTCTCCCAATTCCTAGAACTTCGCTTGATCATTTCTAATTTTTTCATCATATTATGATGTGTTGCAGGTTGTGATTTCTTTCTTTGGTTGCTTGATCTGAATTATGATATGTAAGTAGGTTGTAATTTTCTTTTTTTGTGCAAGAAGATCAGAGTTCTAATGTATATTTGCATGTTACATTTCTTTCTGTGGATCTCTGTTTTGCTTTTGCTGCTGAAGTTCTTCAATTTTATGGATCTGGATTCTGTAGACAGATGAGAATACTTAACGTTCAGTAGACAATGTGTTGAGGATTAATGTTGAACCTTTGGATTTGGATTTTGGATCTTGAAGCATCCGTTGCCTTTTGCAATGGAGAATTGTCTCCCTCCCTCGGCAGATTGAACCTTTCGATTTGCTTTGTTTGCAGAAATGGTTCCCTTTCCAACTTTGTAGCATGAGCAATGGGATGGTGGCTGCACAAAAAACCAAACCGAACTATGCAAATTATGTAACTGGAACTTCTGAATTTGAAATGTAACAATTGGACCACTATTGGCACATTCATAAACATTTGTGACATTATTATCACAACCACAAACATTGAAAGGACACAAACTTGAAAATACAACACATCAA
>Ga0209208_10001911_pt1 | contig 29822 bp, 20 predicted proteins | sample S1TSphfallax_3_FD_187694 | JGI IMG/M metagenome (GOLD analysis project Ga0209208, IMG submission 187694) | Host-associated microbial communities from peat moss isolated from Minnesota, USA - S1T2_Fd - Sphagnum fallax MG (SPAdes) (version 2) | ecosystem: Host-associated > Plants > Peat moss >...
TTTTTTTTTTTTTTGGGAGGTGTTATATAATTTTTTTCAACTAATGCACTTAGTTCAAAATAAAGATTATGTGATAATATTAATTATGTAAAATTAATCAAATGCAATAATTTGCTTTAAATGTAAGACCTAATATGTATGTTTTTTTAATAAAGTTGTAATTATTTACCTAGAGAATTTGAACTTGTTTAAAACAAGTCAGCACCCTTTGTTCAAGTTTTAGTTCAGTTTTGAAAAAAAGGTCAATTACATGGTTAGGTTTTCATGATAATTCCAACAAAACTTGAAACCTCCAATCTAGGGATCTTAGACCTTAATGTGAAGTTGAACCTACCTAAATCCTAAAACTTGCCAACATTGGTGTAAAGCCCTCAAAACATCTCACCCCCTCCCCAAGGAGTTTCTAAATTAAGTTCAACTTTGTCACATGAGTCTTTCTTTCTCATTTTTATAAGAACAACAAAAACCACTTATTACAAAAATTTGTATGTGTGGGGGTTTGTGGAAAACAATTGTGTTCTTTTGTGTAATGGGACAAAAATTATATTTTGGAAGTCTCCAAACTAGATTTTTTATGTAAGAAGCTCCAATCAAAGAGACTCATTGCAATAAAAAAAACATTTGGAACTTGAGAGGCACACATCCCCCCCCAATCTTATCAAGATTCAAGAAGGAAAAACACGATATGCATGTGAGCTTGGAAGCAACATTTTGATTTGTGTGTGTGTGTGTGTGTGTGTGTGTTTTTTTGTTTCAGCTTTTTCAGGTTGAATAGAATTGTGTGTGTATGTTGTTGGATTTGTGGAGTTGTTGTTGTGATGAAGTCACCATGGATGGTGGTTGCTAAGTACTTATTATTATTTGCAAGTCCCTTTTAAACAATTTCCTATTTGTAGCTTTTTGTTACATACATACATGCATGGAATGCTGCAGCCTTGGCTGACAGTTCTCTCTATTGGTGATATGTTCTCTATAAAGCCTATGACAAAATCAAACAATTACGAAAGAGGCATGCTCAAGTGAGACCTCTGAGTGGCCATATTAAGCCCTAATTTTGAACAATGTTAGATTTGAACACGGAGACTCTGATTTAGTCTAAAGCATGCATGGGATATTTGTAATATTTAGAAGTAATTTAAGTGAATTTTGAGAGGGTCTACTACCCCCTTTTGGCAAGTTTCAAATCATTGTTGGGCCATTATCAAAAATGGAATCGCATAACCAGTATTTCCTCATATAAATATATGAACATATAAGTTTAAAATTGTGGTTCTCACAAAATCAAATAATTGGTCTTAATATATAACCACACTAATAAAGATAAATCTGAGAACTGATTTGTTATATAAATATAGTTTCATAAATTTGGAGAACCAATCAAATAACCTTCAATAAAATTGCCAATTCTTTGTTGGTTTTTTGAAACTTTTGAAAAACACGATAAGGAGAGGTTCTTTCATTCTGAAAATTCTCAGAAAACTACAATTGGAGGTTCTTTGATTTCCAAATTTTAGAAGAACAAATCAAAGCATGACAAAAGCTTATTAATTGTCAATAGAACAAAGCATCCAAAAAAGGTACAAAAAGGAAGGACCCAAGTCCAAGCAAAATGAAGAAACCACCAAGGGGGTGGACCGAAAGGGAACATCACCAAATCATGTACTCAAACATGCCCCTCACCCCTAATTCTGAAGGAGCATATCAAAAGGGAAGAATACCTAAAAGAGCATTTAACCTAAAAGAACCCATGCTTATACTAGCAACACATTTCAATATAGAGTTTGCTTGTGCTCATTGCAATGCCATCCACACCTTTTGCTTGTAAAATGAACACAAAAACAAAAGAATATTGCCTTTAGAGCCTTTCGTGCTCCATGCCATGTTGGCGCATTGATGAAATTTTTTGTTGACCTATTGATGTAAACACCCAAAGATCTTAATGACTAGAGAGAGAAATTGGTTTGTTGGGTATTGATCGCAATAAAGGTTGTCCTTATCTTGAGCTACAATTCTAATGGCTCCCCCATGAGGTAAAACTACTCACAAAACCAAATTTGCTCAAGTGGGGTTAATGATGATTATGTCAACCAACATTCGAACACCATCCATTGGAACCACAATGTCAACTTATCAACGTGTAGATTGAAAAGTAAGCAGCAAAAGAACATGGGTTTGTTCATGTAAAACGTGAAATCTCACATCCTTTGAGTTAGATGCAAAGGCATCCTACACAACATCATGGAAAGTTGTTCTCTCCCCACCATAGGCATCCTTGTAGGGTCCAAAAGTTGACCACAAATGTAACATGTGACAAACCAAGGGATAAAAGATATGAGAGGTCTAACTGAGTGTGTAATCAAATGGAAAAAACCTCTGAAGTTAATTGAAAGAAATGGATCATTGAATGAGTAGATAACCATGCACCCTGCACCTTGCACATATTTTCAAGCGCACCTAATGTGAATCAGAAGGAAAATAAAAAATGATTAAAAAAAAAATAGTCATTGAATCTTTCTCTAATACATTCCTAAAATCAATCTATTCTTTTCTTTGCCAACTGTTCAAAATGAGGTACACATGTCCCACCATTAGGGGAAGAGGCTCCTACACCAACTTCAAATGGGCATGGGAGGATATTGAATTTAAATTACTTGTTCCCATTGCCTTCAATAAAAATGGGTGAAAGTACAACATGAATCTAAAAACAATGATGGGGGTAATTAAAGCCCAACTCACTAAATAAATTATTGGAGTAATGTTATTTGCAAAAATGAAGTTTAACCTTCCATTAAAATTGGGGAAACAAACTTGCTATTAGACTAAGGGATCCTTAGGGCATTCAAAAGAACCTAGGCCCAAAAGGTTTTCAAAAATTCCCAATGAAACATAATCAAAAGCAACAAATTAGCCCCAAAAACTTGAAAGAAGAAGGAAACAATGGAATAAATAGGAAGACTTCTAAACAAAACATCGAGAGAGGATCCCAAATTCTACTTGGACATCTTTTAACCTTGGGAACGCACTAACATGTCAAACATCTTCATCTAAAACCTTTTGCAAAATGGATGAGGAAAAGGAATTGGAACCAAAAAGGACGCCCGAAATCCTAATGTTTTGATAAGGCAACAAAAACTAGTTAAAAAGGCAAATCAGAATACGCCCAAGCTAAACACTTGCAAGGCTAAACAACCAACTTCATAGAAGTTAATTAATAAACAAAATGATCAAGTGCAAGGGGAACAACATGGGTAGGTGACGCGCTCCCAAGTCACGGGGTGAAACCCACTTGAGGGTTTCACAAAGTCAAGTTGCGGAAGTTGAGACTTGGAGGCACGCTCCCGGCTTCCAACTCTAGAAAGGGGTAGAGGGTCGAGTTGAGAGCCCAGGGATTAGACTAGGAAGAAGGTTTAGTAGATAAAGCTTGAATCTGCATCAACACAAACCACGCACGTGGTTAGTTCACATTCCGGGACACCCTTGGGTGTTGGGACAAGCCACGGGCACTTTGGACCACAAGACACACCACGGCCCGGACTCGGGGGAAGCCACCACCTTCCCCCATATAGTATTCTATGCGCCACATTTCGGGGACTACATCCAAATGGCTCTTCTTCCCGGGACTCCCAAGTTGGAGTCCCGAAATTGTCCCGGTTGGAGTCCCGAGACTTTGAACGCTCGTAACTCCCGACTACAGAGTCTGATCGCCACGAGGTCTGAACCAAACTTGTAGCCCTCGTCGATATCTTTCCAACGCCATATGGCACTTTCAATTCGGAAAAGAGGTCGATTCTCGACTTTTAATGGTCGGGAGTCAAATTGCCAGTTTGACTCCCGGCCCTTCTTTTGCCCATAACTTGGGCGATAGATGTCCAAATGGCCAATGCGAGGCCATTTTCGATATCTACGCTTCAAGACCTTTCCAATGACACCAAGAACACCTCAATGCGAGGTGTTTTGGGCCTTGATGTCGAACCCTAAACATTCGGGAGTCCCGAAGGACTCCAAATCCCCAACTTTGGAAGTGTTGGGCTTCACCCTCACACTTGGCCAAAGTGGGGTTACAGTAGGGCTGAACATATGGGTATCACTAGCCAAGCAAAGGAAAAGACAATAGAGAAAAATGTTTAAAGAACTATGCAAAACATGAAAATGAGTGAACACAAAAAGAGGCCTTGCAAGGGGGTCAATTTGATGCCCATAAACAAAAAGATGATTGACAATACTGACAAATCTTCTAAAAGGGACTGATGATTAAAGAACAAAAGAAGTTGAAAGGCATAAAAGGAATGAACAAAAGGGAAAAGCTAATATAACTAACTTCTTATGGCTCGAAGTTTTTGGAAGATGACCTTATGCAAGATGGTGTTGAAGGCATTCACCACATCTATTTGAAACACCACCTAATTGGGGTGGACATGCAAAACAACTTGAATACCATGGACCATTGTTTTGCAACCACCCTTAATTGCCACACTAAATTGATGCAGTGACAAATGAAAAAATAACACATTACGAAACTAAAAACATAAAGCCTTGTTAATCAATCAATAAAATGCTTCATCCACTACAATTACCTAAATGCCACTTGAAGGTTTAGCCAAAGGTAGAAACTTAACAACACCAACAATGCGGGCAACATGGGAATTCAATTAATGAAGTTGAATGAAACCCCTAAATAAATCCTTGGGCTAGATTTTTTTTCAAAAATGCTCAAAGACCATGCCTAATGGACAAACTATTGATAAATGGGACATGCACAAGAAAGTTGACCTAAAAGAATCTATGGGGAGTTCCATATTTGTGTTTGATTGAAAATCCAACAAACAATCCAAGAATTGGAAATTTGAATTTGAAAGGTGTAGTGTTTACAATGTGGAAATCATTTTTGATGATGTTGAAGTCAAATTGAGAAGGGTGAAAACCCTAGTCACACCTGAAAACTTTTTGACACACCCAAGGGTTAGGGTTTGTTTTAATTAATGTGGAAATAACACATTAGAACAAAACCTAAAAAAGGTAAGGATACTAACGAAGCCTGACTTGAAAATAAAGTTGTCATGAGCACACACATTCAAAAACAAAAGTTCTACTTGAAGTTCCTTCCAAGTTCATTTGATAATTAACTAATCTGTATGTATGAAGGGAAAGGCATAAAACACCACCCAAGAACATGAGGTTATTAAGGAAATTGGATAACCACCCAATATTGGTTTAAATTTTAAACTAACAATTTGTAAAATAAGAAATGTTGGACATGAAGTTTCGCAAAAATGAATTCATAATCATTCATGGTCAATATTTTTCAAAATGTGGGACCAAATGAAAACTACATACCATAGTCACCAAGTGTGTAGCAAATCCCTTTAAGGATACATATATTGTACATACACACATAAAAATAATATGCATGTACACCAACTGTTAAACCCAAAACTTATCTGAAACCTTAAAGCAAGGTGATTGGATGAATATTTGAGTGTACCAATGATGAAGGGGGATAAAAATCTCCCAAAAAAAATGCCATTTGTTAATATGAAAATTATAAATACATGTTTTTTTTGTTGATGGAAATTTTATGTTCATACTCCCAACTTTTTTTTTGATGGCCATTTTAAGGACATATTCATTCATTGTACTTGGGGCTATAGAAAAATAGGCCATACTTTGCATTTAATGAATTTAATTACATAGTTGCATAATATCTCTTTTTACATGTTGAGCCAAACATAGCTAAAGATCAAAATTTGTGTGTTCAAATGTATATATATATTAAGATCAATGAATGAAAAGGAAGTGGAAAATGGAGTTTAGATTCTTAGGTATGGAATGAATGTAGTTAGGGTTATAGTATTGTGATGGTTTCATGATTGATAATCACTATAAAAAAAAGGGTGTTTTGCAATTGGCCTTATAACTCAATTTTTGAGTTGCATAAGACATTTGCAACTCATTATATTTATACGCTATAAGTGCTAACGGACAAGTTACATGAGTTGTATAGTTGTAATTCACCATATATATGGTGCAACTCATTGCAACTTTATTAAAACAATTAATTTTCAACTATTATGCAATTCCATTATAGTTGCACCCATGATGTCATGTTAACATTATTAATTATCATCCATCTATTAAAATTTGACTCCTGGCATTATGAAGATTTTTGGACACAAATTTTTTTTTCAAGATATTGATCTCCATCATCCATTATGATTGTCAATGATGATCTAAAATTGTGACACATGGCACAATTGAAAATTATCACATGGCTTATTAATTGTATTTTTGAAAAAATAAATTAAAAAATATATTTTAATAGCTAAGTAGGTCATACACAACCATAGGTAGGTAGGTTGGTAGGTCTTAAGACCTACATATTTATGTATTTACTTAAAACCTATGTATCGACCTACCTACACATGTAGGTATAAAAATATGACCTACTTATTTACTTAGGTAGGTAAGTAGGTAAGAAAACACAAGAATAAATGAACTAAATAATAGCCATGAAATGTTTTAAAATGTTTTTAATGTTTTGCCTTTAGGTCAAGCTTTTTAAAGTTCACCCCAAAATGGCACATGTATTTTAGTGTGATAATTTAAGAGAAAAAACCTTCTTTATATAGTTTGTAACATGGGATTTGAAGACAAAAAATTATGGGTTAATTTTTTCTGTTATTCCCTACTTGCAAATTGAGTTGCAATTGAGCTATAATTATAATTTAAACATTTAGGGCATTGTTAGATCCAAGGGGAGGGCTTCATTGTTTTTTGTGTCCAAACAAAATTTGAACCCCTCCTATTGGCACATCTAACACATTAAAAATCGTAAAAAAACCTAGAATTGAAAAGGTTGCAGCCCCCCAAAGTAAAAGGGGTCAAGAGCTCTAAAAGACAAACCATCGAAATGCTATAAAGGTTAGTTCCTAAACACCAACACCTGATTTTTTTGGGGTATGTTGTTCTATTGTTATTATAGTTCAAATGTGATTTGTAAAACTTTAGGCGTTGTTCTTATAACACTTTAATTTGTTTAAAATGAATAAGAAATAAGAAAGTTGTGAGGTTGGAAAGTAGGAGGGGTCCAAAGAGAAAAAAAGGAAAAAAATCCCATAATGGGTGGTGGAAATGTGGACATGTGGCATGATCACATGTATGTACATTATACATTAGTTACAACATAATTGTTGCTTTAATACATTTACAATAGTTCTAAAATGATTGTCATATGCAACTACAATGTAACTCCTAAAAAAATCAAACATGGTTGACTACATATGTATGTATGATGTGTATAAATTATTATATAGAAGACTCATTTTCAATTCGCTTATAACTATAATATTATTAACTTATTTTTTGACATGGCAATTTATTTATTAATACACCATATTTTTAAGGGGATAATTGTACATTAGTTGTAATACCCAAAAGATAATTGCACAATAGTTGTATATGAGTTGTTTTTTGAATTTTAGTTGTAAGGTAGTGTGATTTCGACGAACATGATTTCTCATGGTGAATGAACATAATTCACAAGGTGTACAATCTTCATGCCAAATTATAAGAAATTTTTATTACCAACATTTTTGGACCACATTATGACATTGTGAACATGAAGGTGACGCGCTCCCAAGTTCCTTAGTAGACCCACTTAAGGTTCTAAGTATGTGAAATTGCAGAAAGATGGAACTTGAGGGCCGCTCCCGACTTCCAGCACTAAAGGGGGGTAAGAGGGGCGTGCTAGAAGTCTCGGGATTACACTAGGGAGAGGGACAATTATGTTGTTACACAATCCTGCATCCAAAACCAACCCCAAGTTGGTTATAACTCATTCTGCATCCATTTGGTGTTGGGACAAGCCGCGGGCGACCTTGGACTCACTTGACTCATCACGGCCCAAACTCGGGGGAAGCCACCACCTTCCCTCATATAGTATTCTCTGCGTTATTCCACGGGTGCCACATCCGAGTGGCACTTTTTTTTGGGACTCCCAAGGAGGAGTCCTGAAACTATTCCGGGTTGGACTCCCGAGACTTTGGACATTCATATTTCCTGGCTCCAACCTCTGATTGGAGTGAGGTCTAAACCTTGTAGCTCTCCTTGGGAGCTTTCCAATGCCTTATCGCACTCCTTTTGCAAACGTCGGGAAGAGGTCAATTCCCGACTTTTAGTGGTCGGGGGTCAAATTGCCAATTTGATTCCCAACCCTTCTTTTGCCCATAACTTGGGTTGCAGATGTCCAAATGGATCATGCGAGGCCATTTTGGACATTAACACTTCAAGACCTTTCCAACGGTATAAAGAACATTTCAAGGCAAGGTGTTTTGCCCTTTGCTGTCGAGCTCTGAAATTGCGGGAGTCCCAGAGGACTCCAAGTTCCCATTTTTGGGAGTGTGTCTCATCCTCACACTTTGCCCAAAGTGGGGTTGCGACAGAAGGTTTGTTATTGATGTTTCTTGTGAAAGAAAACTTGGTAGCGATTGAAGGAATTGTACAAGGACAACAATGTTATACTAAGCAATGTTGAATGTGCAATTTTAGCCTTTAGGGTAGGAAATCAATAAAAGGATTTCACCAAAAAAACATAAAACAAAACCAAATAGTTGAATCGTAAAAAAGTTTTGACATGAGGTGGGCTGTTCATCATTGCACGACTTTCTTCTCCACCTTTTTCCATATATCTAGTGGAAAATAGTAGTACAAGTGTATTCATTACACATCATCTTTTGGTCCATGAGTCTGATGGGAAATCTTTAATTTCACATTAAATGTTTGGTAAGATGTCATGGATGAACTTTTGTAAAAAGAAAAAGTAGATGAATAGATGAATATATGTCATGTGAAAATCATCTTTAGGGTTTTACTTTTTTATGTCTTTTTGCATGGGGATGTGACTATCACCTTTTGGTTGTTTGTTCACGAAATTAAGGATGATGGCAACTAGCATGAAGGATGCCACTATTTTGATGAACATTCTATATTTGGTTTGTTATTGAGTTCTATGTGCTACTAGATAAGATTTGTGTGGAGGTGTGATTGAGGATGGAAATAAGGAATATTGATGGAGGATTTAAATGAGTAAGTTCTGGGATGAACTTGAGAAAAAAAGCTAAGTGCATATATCTTTAGGTTATGTGTGTGTTTTTTGTCTTTGTTATACATGAAATATCTAAATTTTCTTATTCCATTGCGTAGGAAATAATGAGCTAGGAATTGTACATCAAAATGTAGGTGTTAATTCATTTGGTGTATTCTTTGACCCATGACTAGAGAAGGGAAGTGTTGACAATGTTTAGAATTCACCATTCGATAGGTCCCACATTTGAGCACTTGGGGAAGGGCTTTATGTTTTTGGGTGGACTATGAAAAAAAGAAATTACACTATGTTGGGTTTGGGTGGAATTCACGTCATCAAGGGAGGAGATAACAAGGTTTTGATGCTTTAGCTTTGTGCTTGTTCGATAATGGGATGATACCTATCAATAGATGAGAGATGTGACTAAGAGTTTGATCCATTTTCTCTAGTCATTGACTTCAAGGTGTATTAAGATATCTATTGACTTGTAGAATATGGTGATTTTGTTTGTGTTGGTGTGAGACAAATTGTTGAAATCCAAGTTCTTGTGACCTTTTGAATAAAAGGATGAAGCATTGTTGTGTTGATCATTCATAGTTTTATGTAATGAGATTACTATAGGTTGTTTATTGACTTCCTTCGTTTTTGGTTACATGGTTTCTTTTGGGGGATGGATGTGGTTGAGTCCTCACACTTTGAAAAATGATGGATTTTATTCCAAGGGTATTTAAAGTTCAACCCTACCGAGAACTATCCAAATAGGTACTAGCCACTTTGAATCAATAATAACCTTGTGGCCATGTATGTACTATCTACATGGCCACGGGCATTTAATTATTTATGCACCACATGCAATTATTTTCAAAATTGTACTTCTTGTGGACAATGGCATAGGTAGGGTATAAGGTTAATTGGGTTTCAATTATTTTTGGATGTGTTGTATAAGTTGTTTTAAAATTAACCTTATTGCGGCCAATAGTTATTGATGTAGGGTATAAGAATATTAGTTTCTAAAAATTAATATGTGGCCAAGGGTTTTTTTTTTGTGGTGCAAGGTATAAGATAATTGGCTTTTCAAAGCCTTTATTCACCCACAAGTATAAATTTATTGATGCAAGGTATAAGATAAAATATAGCCCTTATGTGGCATAGGGACCTGCATTTGGATTCTAGGTTTATGATAAATGGTTTTATTTATACAACAAAATTCATAACATAAATGGTTATAGTGTAATTCCATTATTTAAGGTGGAGTATGTAAGAAAATAGCAAAAAAGGGATAAAAAGGGAGAAATTCATATTTTGAAAAACATTCACCATTATTATATTTACTAAGTGATTTCGTTTCATTTTACTTTCTACAAAATATGTATTTCTTTCAAAGTACTATTCAAAATCTTATTGTTCAAATAATTCTTCTCAAAATGTACAACATTTCATGTACACTTTCAAATTAAGAAAAAGTGATATAAATATAGATAATATTGCATATTTGTAATGTATTATTTGCATATTAATGTCAACATTAATTATAATATTTTTCTAAATGTTCAAAAATTTTAAAAAATAGTTTTTTCAAAGAAAAAAAAAGTTTTGTGAAGGAAAGTATAGAAACGGTTTGGAATAATATTAAAAAATATTCTATTCTATTTTCCTACATGGAATCTTAATAATTAATTAATTAATTATTCAACAAACCTTTTCTTCAAGCTGCCCTTGTAGTACAAATATAGTCTTGTCTATTTTTATATTATTATTTTCTTTGGTGACCATCTATCCCACCATGGAACACTGATTGAAAAGCGTTCATTATTAATAGAAAAATAATTATCAAAATTTTCCAAAACATAGGGGAAAAGCCTATAATAGTAGAGAGTAGAATAAAAATCCCACCTAAATATCGAAGAATTATTTAACTGCAATAAATTTGAAAATAATCTGCATTTTTAGCCCATGAATCAAATCATCTCCTGAGTCCTGGGGTTCCACCGTTCAGCCTTTTTGAAAATATTTTTTCTGGCTATTGAAAATAATTAAAAGTGCCAAAATAGAGTGTTTTTTTGAGATTTTCAATAACCAGAAATCGCCATAAATACAAGAGAAGTGGCCAGAGTCCTTATACATGGTTCAAGTAGGAAGCCAAAAATATAGAAGGATCTTTTAAAAAATTTAACTTTCATATTTAGCTTGTAGCCAAATTTGGCTAAATCTTCCTATATATGCATGATGATCGCCACTTTGGGTACATCACAAAATTCACCAACAAAAAAAGAATTGGCACAACCAAAACCCACCAATTACATTTGGATGATAGAATTTGCTTGAGGATGGGATTTGGATGACAAGGGGCATATGGATGAATAAATGAAAGGTCATCCATCCGGCTGGCCAGTCCCGCGGACGGGGTGCGTGCCTGCTTCCTTGAGCTTCTGTTCTTCGTCTTCGTCTGCTTCGTTTGCTGTCCTGACGCTTCCGTTGCTTCGCTCCCGCGCGCCATGGCTGGTTGCAGCAACAATTCCAGATATGCCAGCACCTCCTCCGGCCCTTACGACTCTCTCACGTGGTCAGCAGCGCCGCGAATTGTATGTAATTCTCCTCACCTTCCCTGGTTTTGTTTTTTTCCTTCAATCAGTCAGTCAGTCAGTCAGTCAATCAATCAATGTTGTGGTTCGTTCTTGTGCGCGCGCGCGCGCATATATTGCCATTGCCGTGTTGCCTGAGAGCGTTGCTGATCCTTGCAATGTGTTAATTGCCCCCGTGATCAAACATTGATCGGCGATCCATCTTTTTCCCTCTCTGCTCACCCTCCCTGGTTTTCTTTTTCCCATAGATCTATCAATCAAGCAATCTTGTTGTGTGTGTGTGTGTGCTATTTCCCTATTGCCTGAGAACGTGATCAATGCCTGAGAATGTGATCAATGTATATGTCCCTTTGATGAACCATTGGTCGGTGATCCATGTGTTTGTTGGCGAGTCTATTATGTGGCGTGATTGGGGGAATGATTTCTCACTCGTTTGAACCGTGTTCTTGTATGTCAGTGTATGCATGGTTCATTCCTTTCTCTTTTTTCTTGTGCAAACTTTTGGTGGCTCAGTCTTTTTCTTTTCTTTTAAATTTTTTTTTAAATTCTAAAAAAATGATTCCAAGAGGGATTTTTTCTGTTGTTAAGGTCAATGGAGAGATCTTTGATGTGGAAATTGCATGTGGATGGTGGATGGGACAGGGAGCAGGTCTATCAAACTTAGGAAATACATGTTTTCTCAATGCAGTCTTGCAATGCCTGACATACACGCCGCCACTGGCTGGCTATTTAGAAAGCGGCCAGCACAGGGTTACCTGTAAGTTGCTTTGTTTTCTTACCAAGGAGCTTTCTGATTATTGGTTTCATAGAGAACTTGAGAAGTCTATGTTAGGGTTTCTACATGCAGCTTTCCAGCATATCATCTGTTTGAAATATGAATGCCAATTCTAATTCCAATGTTGTTTCAGGACAAAATCAGTTGGCTGAACTTTTTGAATAATCTTGACACATTTTTCCTTTCCTGGCTTGAGAAGGTCAAGCTGCAGGATTTTGTGCAATGTGCGCTCTTCAAGAGCATGTCAGACAGGCTTTGGGGTCATTGGGGGGTGTGATCTCACCTTTGAATCTTGTCAAGAATTTGAGATGTATCCTCTTGTGATGTGTTTGAGTTTATGCCCACTCTTCTGTTATGTGAGTAGCTTACACGAAGATGCCTGCTTTAAGGCCACTCCCTGGAAAAAAAATTGTTGATCAAACGCAGACATCATCATATGGTCTGGATGCAATCCTTGACAAGATGCTGAATAGGTATTTCAAAGAGCTTTCGGATGTGGCAGCAAGAAGATGCACATGAGTATATGCGATACCTTATTGAAGCTTTACATAATTGCTGCCTTCCTGAGGGAACTGTGGCAAACTCAACCTCAGCCCAAGACCGAAGTTTGGTTCACAAAATATTTGGCGGTCGCCTTAGAAGTCAGGTTGCTCTGAATCTGGCACATTGATGTTTTTACAGCAAGACAAAGCCATGGATGATTGAGTAATGCTTAAATGGTGTGGATTGTAATGGACTTGTTTCTTAATGTGCATCATGCATTTGGATTTCATGAGAGTTCCATTGCTTTTCAGGCTTCTTCAAGGAATCATTGATGGGAATTTGAGGAGATATAATCTGAAATGTAGGAATGTTTTCTCTTTCTGAAATGTGAGGGAAAGCTGTAGTAGTGACTCTTGTGGTGGGTGCAGGTAAAATGTACAATATGCTCCACATGCTCTAATACATATGACCCATTCCTAGACTTGAGCCTGGAGATAGTGCGAGCAGACTCACTTTCAAAGGCACTAGTTCGCTTCACAGCTGTGGAGGCTCTGCAAGGTGACAACAAGTATCATTGCAGCAACTGTCAGAAGAAAGTCCGTGCATTGAAGCAATTCACAATTGACAAATCTCCAAACATTCTTACAATTCAGTTCAAGCGCTTTAGTGGATCTGGAAGTTCTGGTGGCAAGATTGATAAGAAGGTTGAATTTGGACGTACATTGGATATGAAGCCCTATGTTAGCAATCCCCAGGTAAGTTGTAATTATGTGATAGCAGATTAGATGAGTGAGGACAGTTAGCAGATGAAGTAAGCAATGTATTTAACATGAGCGATGACAAAGTCTCTATATCAGTGCACAGGAGTCTTACTGTATGGCATTGTTGTTTCTTATTCATGCAGTGAGAATCCTTGTGAAATTGAGTACTGAAGCATGTGAACACTGTAGTCTCATTTTTTGTTTCTAATTGATCCCCTTCAAGCTGTCTACAATACTATGGATTTTATTATTGAATGCTTACTTTGTGAAACAGAAGAAAGTCCTGGTGACACAATATTGCTGGTTCATGTGCAGGATGGGGATGCAAAGTATTCATTATATGCGGTGCTGGTACATGCAGGTTGGTCTACACATTCAGGTCACTACTACTGCTTTGTGCGTACTGATGGTGACACATGGCATGCCCTTGATGACAGTCGGGTATCTGCTTCACCACCTGTGTGCTTATGGTACAGATTTCTCTCAATTTGTATGTCAATGAATGTCAAAACTCTGAAATTGCTCCTCACACACACTGTAATTGCTTAGTCATTCTAATTGGTCTGTGCTGGAATCTGCAGGTGAAACCTGTAAGTGAGAGAAGTGTGCTTGATCAAAAGGCATACATTCTATTTTACATACGGGATTCAGCAAGCAGAGGCTCCACAGGAGCACAACAGTCAACACTTCTCAGCTTGTTTCCAGCATGTAAGCAGTTGCTATCAGATGGTGCTGGTGAGACTACTGATGATGTCGACACACTTACAGATGAATGTGGTGATGTGGGATCTCAAGCAAGGAAAGAGGGAGGTTACCATGTTTCTCATAGGTATACACGTGGAGAGCTGGGGGAGGAACCATGGGATGTTATTGATTCTGGACAAATGAGACGAAAACCAATATGTTGCAGCCACCTCAGAGCTGTGGGTGATTCCTACGAGTTTGTTACTTGTTCAAGCTAGTTCTTCTCCAGCTGCTGACAATCATGATCATCTTATTGTGCTTAGAATCAGGTTGATACTTGTGAGGTTGGGTGTCTCTCAACTGATTTTGTCATAGGAATTTTCCTAGGTTGCACATGTGGCCAAAAATGTTGTCAACTTGTCTGGGGGAGGCAGTGAGATGGGTCAGAGACAGGAAGAGAAGAAATCAGCAATTTGCCTGTTGAAGACAAAGCTATCATTGGAATGAATGCAACAGGGTTGTATCACACTCAAAATGAGTCAGTTGACAACGGCACTGTAGATGGAACAGGAGATGCCAGATGCAGTAGCAGTGGCAATGAAACAAAAGAGGATGATGATTGGGGTGGTTCTGTTAAAACCAATGGGGCTACACTTCACAGCTACATGCACTGCTTACATGCTATGCCTCCTACTCAATGCTGTTTGGTCACCAAAACTCTTCCCATTTATAGAGACAGGAAGCAGCTTGTATGCATGAACAGTGAGGGGCACAACATTGAAGGAGACATGCCATACTTGGCGATGATCAGTAGGACAGAGTCTAAGAGATCTGGTTGTGTATGTAGAGCCCACATCATGGGGAAAAAACTGAAGCTGTTAGATAGTACTGAGAAATTACAATTGGACCCAGAAATTGGAGCCACTCCACCCATGCAAATGCAGGTAGAAGATGGTGTGGACCATACTGGACTTGGGTGCATTAATGTTTTGCAGAGTAGGATGGAATTAGATGGTTTGGCTGAAGAACTCGACTTGTACTTGGTGCCCAAAAGAGGGACACAACAGACACATTGCAAAAGACAGCCACTGTAGGGAGTTTTGGAGTGCAACATCTGGATGTAGTCCTGATGTTGTCAAGGCTGCTGTAGGTCAAGAGTACCCTGATTCAATTGTGTTGACGATGGTGTGTGTTGATGATTTAGAGTTTGAGGCCAAGACAGGTGAACACAGCCTCAGCAGAATTTTGGGGAGAGCCAGCCTCAACATTAAGTCTATCAAAACTGAGGAAGGGAGCAGGCACTCTATGTTTAGCCTGGTTGTGTTGCAATCAAAGAACCTTTATGTCCCTGGGCTGATCTAAATATTTCTTGCAATGGTGAAATTTATTTGTTTGTTGCAGATTGGGTGATGTGGCACAAGCATCGTTTAAAGTGCATTTCATGTCAGTTGCTTGATCTGTGGTTGGAATGAGATTGATGGGAATGTGTGTGCAGCTGGGAAGGAGATTGATGTGCTGCTGCAGGCTAGAATTCTCTTGGTTTAACAAAGACATGTGATCCACACATTCCTCATCGTCAACCAGAGGTTGCTAGACAAAGAAAGATTTGTGTTTGGAGTTGCTGCTGTCGGAATCTTCAAAAGGATGGTTTGAAAGATTTCTCATTCCTAAGTGCAGACCTTTTCTAAGCCCACTTTATCTTTTGAAGTTCTTGGTTTGAAGTTCTCCTTTCTTCTCTCTGTTTTCTTTCATTGCTGGTCTTTTTCCCTTTCTATGTTCCTTTTTCCCTTTGTTGTTCTTTTTGTTGAGCTAGCCAGCATTATGGCTGAGTTTTCCATTACTGCCAGTCTTGTGATCCATTGGTGATATGTCACATGACCAAAAACTTACTCTATGACTGATAATCTCTTTATTTCACAGCACCATGGTTGGCGACAGAGATAATAGAGAGCGCTTTGCGCTAGCCAATGAATCACTTCTGTCTTCCACCAGTTTGGTCTGTATTGGGAAAATATAAGATTCCATGGCCTCATACATGGACTAATCCATTCCTGAATATATCAATGATGTTTAGACCCATTCATCTTTAGACTGCAGTTACATCTTTGCACCCTTGGATTTTCATAACTGTGATCAATGTTGTCTTGGGTAGCTGATTTTTGCAGGGCTATGCACAGCAAATCATGGAAGTTTTGAGGTTTGCTTAATCCTTCAACATCATGATACTCACATGGAATTCATCATTAGATACCTGAATTTCCCTCATGGTTCCTCATTGTGAAATTCTTTTCCTTAACATTATTTTCTCTCCCAAGCTTTTCCCTAACAACTATTACCCTGACTCTCATACACAAGAAGGACCAGTAGACTTGACAAAATCCAAATGCTGGTCAATAGCCAGATCCATAGTAACCGTGTTCAAACTTCAAAGGCCTGGATATGGGTTGTCATTTGCCATCCAATCCTCAGCATCTCAAATACTGGGAACTCTAGATAGTTAAGAAGGAAGAAGGGGCTTCATCAGTATAGAAGATCATGCAGTGTTACATCACTGCCTTGCTCATCCTCATCTATGCGCTGCTGATCTATAACAGATCTTGAAAGCATCACAAGGTGAGGAGGATTCAGAACATGAACTTTTGTCCTCACGTGAGCTCTTCAAATGACACTAACAAGTCCTACTATGAGAGTTCTATCAAGTTTTTGGGTGCTGTTAGCTTCAAAGGATGGCTTCAAATTGAAGCCATGTTGTCCTTAAAAGACAATAATCATGAATGTTTGCTTCAAGCCAAGAGACATTGAAACAATTTGACTGCAAACCATGACACTTATGTACAGATTTGAGCAAGGTATAGTTTGTTTTGTTTGTCGCATTAAGTTCTCCCAAACCATGGTGCCTACCATTTCCCACTTGGTATCATTGGAAAGCCCTTGATGAGTGGGATTTCTTGGGGATGATTTTGTAAATTTTTAGAGCTATGGTGTAGTAGAAATTGAATTTGAGTACTTTTTGACATTGAAAGTTCAACTAAATTACATAAAATGGTTTTGGAAGGAGAAATTAGTTGGGTAACAAGTTCACACTCAGGCCAACAGCACAGGCCACACTATCTAGTTTATGTTATGCACATATATATATAGTGAAAAAAATGTTGTCTGTCCCAGGATGTGAGTTCACTGGGTTCCAAAACATGAATGTGGGAGAGGCTGAAGTTGGTACCATAACCCAATGGGGGTGGAGATCAGCGTGATGGGCAATTGGGTGGAGATCCAGAAGCAGGCCATGATGGTGGGGATCATCAGCACCAAGGCTTCAAGTCTGGGCCCCTGCTGGTGTCCAGACAGATGGTCCATTGCATCAGGCAAGGTCAAGTCTTTGCACCCTTGAGGTCTTTCATAGAATTGGCCACTCTGTTGCGCCTCGGATAATTTGCATGTATGAAATGCCTTTGGGTACTTGGGTGGGAATCTGAATTGCAGAAAAATGATATGCCTTGAACATCTTCAATGATGGTTTTTGTTGCTGATTTCTTCTACGCATTGTGATGCTGTAACAAGGCTTGTGTTTGGAGAGTGTTTTGAGTCTTGATCAGTGGTGTTGGGCGGTTCTTTAAAATTTCAAAGAACCGCCAGTTCTGGGTACGTGATTTTTAGCAACAAATCCGAATTAGTGTTATCTGACATGTTTTGGCTTGTGCTTTCTCTAGGTTGGAGCATGTACAGAGCAATATGGTTTGAGCACTACTTCAATTTGAGTATTGCAAATATTGGAACTATCATTTTGGCTGGTGAAGCTCTCAAGGTAATTAGTTCTTGAACTCTGAAGAACTCTGTCACAGGCATTTGCTTCAATATATGTCACTTCTGTCACCATATTATATAATTTCATAGAAAACCCCAAGCAGTCCTTGTGTAGTACATTGATGGAGTGATACTGTTATGTTCCCAAGCAGATGGCCAGGTCAAAACAGATTGCAGTTCTGAAACAATAAGTGGTAGCGTGTTGTACTGTTGTAATTGGAGGAGGACCCTTGATTCTACAGAAAGAAACATCAGTATTACCAATGTGGATTTGCTGGAGTACCATTCTTGTTCTATTGGAACCTCCATGGAAAATTCATATAGATCTTCTGTTGCTTGGAGTGATCTCTTGTGATTGCTAAAATGCAAGCAGATGGTCAGGGACCAGCATTTTTTGCAACAATACACTGAAGCCTGTTGTAGTGTTGTGAGGATGTATAGATGGACCATGAGTTCAGATTACATGAGGAGACATTACCTGTATACTGTTGCAGCTATGCACTGCGCTGCTACTGGGTGGGTGGGTTGAATCTGCAGGCAATCTGGGGAGCATTTCACTGATAACACGAGCATCAAGCTGGCTGGCTGGATTGTAATCACAGGTGTCTGTTTTGGCTTGTGGTTCCCAAATTACATGCATTGCGATTCTTCTCCACCTGCTCATTGCTTCTGTCTCTAATCTACACCCGCATAGCCGTAGGGGTTGCCTTTTCAGATGGTATGTCCTTGCCCACTCTCTCTTTTATGTACTGTCTTTATGAAAGTTTTTGCTCAAGTTTTGTTACATTCCTCAGCTAAACCTGAGTGTGAAATGAATTCACATGATATTGAAGAAACCTAAGAATTTCCCTTAAGAGTATACAACCTGAACCGGAGAAAAAAATCTTAGTGCTTACCCAATAATTCAGGTCTGAGAAGTGCACCCAGGGACTACTCATTGGAAGGCACAAAAGCTGATAGAACATTCAATGCAATTGGAGCTAGACTAGCTACAATTGCATTTGCATATAACATTGGCATCCTCCCTGAGATGCAGGTACTCCACTGTCCTGATTATGCAATTCTTTTATTGTGTAGAAGAGCACAGTAAAGAGTATTTGTCAATGTGGGAATGCCTTTTAAGGTTGAATGTATGTCAGGATCCTGCTGGGTCAACACATTTTGGCTTGCAGTGGCAACGTTCTGGCAGCCAACAACCACAAACATCTATAGGGCTCTTGGAATGCAATTCACTGTGGGGACATTCCCTTTCTTAGTGCTCCTCTTTGTTGGTTACTGGGCTTATGGGAATGTGGCCAACCCCTTACTTGTTGCTCTCCTTTGATGGCCCAAAGTCCTCGGTCACCATTGCCAATGCTGCTGCCTTCTTGCAAGCTATTGTCTCTCTTCACGCAAATTAACGTCCTGACTGAGGCCCAAACCAGTCCACTTTCCAACTGCAGATAATTCCAGCTCCTCTGCAAAGAGACCAAATGCAGGTTTTTATGGCTATGTGAAATTGCAGGTGAAGGGGAAGGGTTTCAGCAAGCAGAGGCTAATATGGCACTGGTTCATTGTAGTTGTTTCAGGAGTACTGACCATAGTCACATGTGTAGCTGCAGTCTGGTACATCATCTCTGATTCTACATACTACCATGCTTTTGCTAACTTATAAAGCTTGGTAGTATTTTGCATGATGCAAAGCAAGCTTGCATGTATGCAGCAGCTAGAATTGGGGTACCCTTCCCAGGGGTACATAAACAAATTACAAGAAAGATTCAACATTATCAATTCTGCTACAGACTGATTTTATACATATATATGTGCTGGCATGGTAGAAACCCGATAGATGCCCAAGGGAATTCATCAGGTTCAGTTTTTAGTTAGGATAAAGTTAACATTCATCAAACACCTTGAGCCTATCATCATTGATTTTGGCAACTAATGAATTCCTAGATGCAGATTGATTCGTTATATTGAACCATGATTAAATTCCATATTGAAGGACAATTATAAGATTTGAATCAAACTAAGGACCTTCATATATATATGCTATGGTAGGAAATTCCTTAAATTTGTCTTGCTTTGCCCAATATTAGTCTTCCTTCCGGAAATGCGATAGAATCTCATTACACAGATGATTGTACAATGGTTTCAATTGCCTGAAATTTCACTGGAGTATCAAAAGCCTTTAAATATGTAAATTATAAGATATTAGCTCATCTCTTAGTGTAAAAAAAATGTTGTCCTTTATCCGTGATATTATATTGACAACATATCGATTAGTTTGAAGATATTGATTAGTTAGCGAAAATTATGATGGTTCCCTAAAGTTCATAAGTACTCATAATTTAGGTGCCTGTACATGTCTTTCATATGTATTACTCACAATATCGGCACTTAGTCTTCAAAGGTTTATCATAATCTTGTCTCTCTAATAGAGTTATCTGTAAAGTAACCTTGTCTTCACCCAGAACTATCTTAAAGGTGAAGCTAGATGGAGTGTAAAAGTCAGCAGCAGTCATGGCATGTTCAGCAACATGCCATGATAGTACATCGTCCTCAATGCTGGCTTCCACAGCACTGAATGCCAAAAAAAGTCCAAGAGAAGCATGATTCGGTGAGCTAAGGTAAGGAAGCATAATGCCCACAAGCTGTGCTTTTCTTCGTCTCCAATATGTTCTTTGCCGACAGCAATCGATCGATCGATCGATTGATTGGGTGGGTACTGCTTTAATTTGCAACAGGGGCAAGCCACTACCCACAGCAATTAATGGGTGCCAAGGAATTGGTCATCCTTCTGGTTTGCTCCACTGTGCTTGTCTGCATTGAGCTAGTCCTCAATACCAAGGATTTCAATCCCCAGGCGGATTTTCAAGATGTTGTAAAACAAGCTGCAATGCAAGTTGGTGCAGCAGCTTCTAGGTCAGCTGTTCCAGCGGGTGTATTAATATCTGAAGCTGCTGCTTCGGAAGTTGAACAAACTGATAGTGTAATGGCTGCTGGCGTTCTTAAAGATCTAACCCACAAGCTTAGAGAAGCCGCATTCCGAGCTAATGGAGGGAAACCTGTCGAGCCTCTTACTGAAACTGTGAGGAAGGAGTGGCACAAAAACAATCCTTGCATGAGTCGAGAGAAGCTTCCGCTGAGGTATGCTGCGAGGAAATTCGTGAAAGATTTGAATGTCAGTGCTGCATGGGACGCAGTCTTCCGCGAGTACGAGATTCTTCATCGGACTTGTACTACGAAGGTTCAATTGAACATTTCCCACAGTGACCTCCACGAGAGAGATACGACCGGTGGTTGTGATTATCTAGTTTGTGAGCCGATGGTTGACGCAGGACTAGGTAACAGAATACTCGTCGCTGCATCCTGTATGATTTACGCGGTTCTCACACAACGTGTCCTGTTGTTACATTCGTCCAGTCTTGTGGCAGAAGTCACGTGCGAGCCTTTTGAGGGCTCCTCTTGGAAGATGAATGAGGGAAGCATTGGTCTTCCAGTGGTGCCAAAATTCTGGGCATCCACTGATCAGTTCCTTTCTGCTGTGGACTCGTCCATGGGTCGATCTGTCTTGAAGGACACTGTCATACCAAACCGAGCCATTGAACTTCATGCCATAGATTTTACAGCCGAGATGCCGATTCACCCTGAAAAAAGATTCTTTTGTAGCACCGAGCAGAACTTCTTGCGGGGCGTGACATGGCTTCATCTCACAGGCAATAATTATTTTCTTCCCGAACTCTTTGTAATTCCGATCTTCCGCACGGCGTTAGAGGCTCTGTTTCCTACTCGAATGGTCCTCACGCACATGCTCAGATATTCCATACTCCCAGGAGACGCTGTCTGGCAGCGAGTTGAACAAGTCCATCCGATGCAGCCAGATCGTACAGACCGGCGCCTCGGTGTTCAGATTCCTACGGACCAGCAGTTCGAGGAGACGCACGCGCTCATCAAACAATGCGCTTTGGACAACGGAATGCTCCCTCAACACGGGTTGGCCGCCAGTGATCTTAATACAAGTTTGCAATCCACCAATTACTCGTCGACAGAAGAGTCGATCCCCGCTGTTCAATCGTTCATCGAGTCTCCAGGTAATGTGAATCGCACCACCGTATTCATCGCTTCTCTCTACAACAATTTTGAGGTATCTCTGAGATCAGATTACTTGCGAAACCCACCAGCAAATGGAGAGAACGTGACGGTTGTAAAACTAAGTAACAGACTTGAACAAACGTTGAACAGCGCCAGAGACGAAGATGAGCAAGAACTTACCGAGATTATTCTCCTGAGCTTATGTGACGACATAATTGTCATCCCGATCTCTGAATTGGGGGGTGTTGCTAAGGCATACGGAGCATTGCTACCATGGGTGATTGAAACACAATCGATCGACGTAGGTTGTGTAAGAGGACCAACCGTAGATGCTTGTTACAGCACGCCATCGAGATACTTGTCTTGCCCGTATGATGATCCTGAGTTGCATGGTAGGTCCGTCGTGGATGTCGTACCATACCTCAAGGACTGTTCCCCTGGAGAAATCCCTAGTGGGATTCAAGTTATGACTGTCCAGTAATCTTGCTGATCGGGATGATGGGATTTCAAGGGCTCGATCGGTGCTTGTAACACCATTGAAAACAGGTAGCAATTTCCTTCTTAGCATATGCTTCCTCACAATAAAGTTTTTGGGCATTCCCTGTAGGAAAAAGAGTGGAAACGTCTGATGAATCTAGGTTGATGATATGGAATGCACCGAGTTACAACCAGATGCAGCGGCTCTAAAAATATTCCTTTGCAGCCTGGATAGAACTAACTCTCCATGAACAAATAACTAGATCTTCCCAATGATGAACCTTGGACTATTTCTTGCCCACAAGAACGTGTGTGCAGTATTTACTTCTGTGGCTAGGTGTCTGGCAGTTGGCAGCGTTTGGCGTGCTAGCAATACCATGTCCATATCTGGGTTGAGCAACTTTGGATCTTACATTTCTGCATACAAAATTAAGTCAACAGCAAAACCATCTCTTCTGAGGCACTGCTCGACAAATTGGTAGTGTTCCCCCCAAATCAGGATTCTCATATCTCGAGAATTTTGCCTGAGGACATACAATTGGACAGACACTAGTTGAAACTCCAGAGTGTAGAGTCTAGAAAACGACGATGCAATCAATCATGGCTTTGAACTAGAACATTCATCCAGTCTCTTTATTGGTCAATACTATTGGTGGGAGTTAACACAGCTTTCAGAGCTTTCATGCATCACTTGGTGAGCTTGCTGTCTCTCAATCTTCATTGCAAACTCCTTAGAACCAGAAAATTTTCTACTGCAGCAGTCTTCAGGTCTAGTTCAAAAAAGGTTTATGTGACAATACGGTTGAAATTGTAGCAATTTTCTCAAATCTCCAACCATATGCAATTTTTTCAACTATGTTGAGATTATGATGATAGGAAAACCAGTGCAACAAGTGAGTGGGAATCAAAGTGACTTGATCTTAGTTTTAGGCCTTTAGATCCCAAATTCAATAGCACTCAGGTCTTACTTTCATTTCTTTTGTGAGACTTCAGGATTCTAATATTCCAGCACTTGGAAGCCGGACACAAATAGTTCTTCTTGACATTCTGCCTCTCGAGCACCAGCTGGGTTTATAAATTTTTGATGTGCAGTATCACTGAATACATCATGTGACATAGTTGAATCTCCCAATGTTGCTCATCACATCACAAATAGGTGAACCTGAAGATTGGGTATCTATGTCAAATGGGGGTTGTAACCATGCTGCATATGTGACAGACGCAAGCAATGCTGCAAGCACAAGAATTGCATTGGCAGCATTTGCATATATCCCTTGCTGGTACCATACGACCCAGTTGCCTCAAAATACAATTGCAACATAAGCACCAATTTGTAATCAGCTGCTTGAACTGCAATGTCCATAGCCGCCACACCACTACTGTCCTTTCCACCAACCTTGATATGATCAACTCCTTTTAGCAATACATTCACTACTTTATAACTAGCATGCCTTACAGCAGTATGGAGTCCAGTCTGTCTCTTGTTGTCTAGAATGTTTATAGCATCTGGCTTGGCTCATTCATGAATTTTAATAGCATTGTTGTGGTTGGAACTGCAGTTGCCATTTCAGCATTGTTGAGAGCTTGATAAAAGGGTGTAAATCCCCATTTTTTCTTAGCAGTGATGTTTAAGGTCCTGCCTTCATAGGAGCCAGAGGTTAGATGCCAGGCCAACAGTAGTTCCACTGTTCTTGTGAATCCTAAAAATGTAGCCAAGTGCAAAGCTGTGTCATTCCAAGACTCTGTGTCTAGAGAGCTTGGCAACTTTCCATTTCTCACCTATGTGGCCACAACGTTGGCATCAACATTGGTGATCTTTAGCATCTCTACAATGACCTTGTTGCAGCTGCCATGACATTGTGAGTGAGCAGCCAAGTGCAAGGCCGCCATGTAACCAAATTTGTCCACAATGTTCACATTCACTCTTCTTGAATGTTTGAGGCCACATATGTAGCTCACAATGTCCACATGTCCATTGGAGGCGGCCATATGCAGTGATGTTCTACCCTCATGGAAAGCAGCTAAAGTGTTCTCCAAGATATGCCCCTGCCATTCTATAGGAATCTCATGCTCTGATGCATAGATATTGAGTGTTGGTGCCTCGTCATCTTCAGAGTGTGCATTTGCACCTGCCTGAAAATTCTCGTCAAGGTATCCACAAAAGTTTTGAATTTTTGAAGTTCACCATTCCTGGCTGCTCACAAAAGTTTGTTTCTGTCATGTGGGCATTGCCACTCCATTCAACTAGCTTGAAACCGATGGCTGAAGCAGTAGGTACAGTTCAATTTGAGCCTCAGATGAACATATTTCCTTTCTCTAACAAACATTCCCCTCCCTCATTTTTGGTTTTGTCCCTTCTGTCATGCCACATTGTTTCACCTGGGATTGATATGAATCATTTCTCCATGACTTAATCAACATGTTGCAAGAGGATTTACATCCTAGAGGTGAAACAGAAAATTTACAAACTTGAGCAGAAATACTTATGGCATTGTAGTCACTCAAAACAGCTACCCAACAACACTTCTGTAAACATTTCTCTTATGCACAAACATGGGGCCATGGATTCGTAAGTCCTTGAGCATACGAGTGTACTAGAAATAACACACATCAACAAGCCCCTTACCCCTCTAAAGCACATCAGAGGGAGAGTTGATAGATTACAGAAGACCTGCTCCTGCTATCACATGAGCATTTGGAAGAGAATATAATTCAGACAGTGAGCAGGTTGACATGTGAGTAATAGCATGTTCAAAGGGTCTTGCCCTAGGGTCCTTGATTGAAGGAACTTGCCAAAACTTAGATGGGAGCAGGTTTGTAATTTCACACCTGTTAATGAAAACCAGCGTTTCATATGCAAACCCTAAACTAGCATGGAAGTGACACTGTTTTTGTTCCTGAAATATCTCACAACCTTCACAAAACATACAACCAGATTTCACAATGTTGTGATCACTTAAAGTTGCTCAGGAGTTTCATTCTCGTCATAAATCTCTTCCCCACTCTATCAGAAAGACAAAGCATCAGTCATCTAAATCAAATTTCTCGGAGGAGCTTCCCGGGCTTCCACATTTGATGTACTTGTAAACTGAACATACGATTAAGGTCCATTTACCCTGAAACTAACCTATATCGCCTATCAGCCACCCTACAAGAAACAACAAATGCAGAGGAGCTCAAGTGTTTGCCAAATTTGAACACAATACAAGAGCCTATTACTTTAGGCAACAGATAAGAATTCAATATGTGCAAGGATAGAGATGTGACATGAGCACAAGTACAAACATTCCGGCGAGAACTCGTTCAAGTTTCGCTCCCGCAACAAACTCAGCATTGGAGATTGCAGATTAGGTGGGTTTAGGTGGCGAAGACTAACTAACAATACGATTATACTCGTATTTAAAATCCAATTTGAATTTGCTTGGTGGGCCCCGTTAAGGGCAGTCCAAAAATTGGGATATGCCGCTAAGTGTGGCCTGCGCACGGTATTCTTTAGTAAAAGGCGAAAGAATAGTTCGCTTTGCGCTGACCACGCGGCTCCTGATCAAACACTCTTTCAGCCTGGATTTTATACTGCAAGAATGGGATTTTTCTGGCAATGATTATGGGACAAAACCACAAGCTCATGGCACACAGGAGGAGTTACTCGACAGACGTCTCCGATTGCCTCTCTCTCTCTCTCTCTGTCTCACACACACACACACACACTCTGTTGTACCTTGATGACTTCTCTCCTTTGGATGAGTATCAGGAATATCAGGGGCTTGATTGAAGTGATTCTCGGAATTTTTTCGTTGTTCGAGGTTAGGAACATAAAATTTTGCATTGGGCGACTTGTATAGCTCTCGTTCTAGGTTTTAGTAGATTGAAATTTGAGCTCAGAGAACCAGATTCTGCAGGGTTTCTGAGCGAGGGATTTTTGACTTCAGGAGAATTTCTAATGGGTGGTGGATCAAGTGTGAAATGGTTTTTCTCTGTTGGAAATTAGTGCTACAAAGCTTTTCCATGGTCTACACAATGTGGAATCTATCAGACAAGAGAGAGATATATAGAGAAAGATGATGATGATTGCCACACTGTTCTGCTCGGGTCCTACTTACTGGCAGATCAAAGGAAAAGAAAGGAACCAAATTCGTTCCACAGTTTTGGGTTCCAAGAACCCATGTGCAGAAATTTGAAAATCTCCTGACATAAAAAACAGATTGATACAAGTCATGTGGAAGGTGGTAAGGAAATGACAAGACTATAGAATCCTCAACAGTAGCTGCATGAGTCTGTCACCTAGTAGCACATATCAGTGAGAAAGAACCCAAGATCTTGCCACAGTGATGCTTGGAGGAATGCAAATTTGCAAACCAAATGTCATCCCCCAAACGAGCAGATTTATGTTTTAACTTCTGTTAAGAACATATCAAATGCGGTTGGGATGGTGTTGCAATAAGTGCAGCAAACTGCATTAATCCACTGTTCAACTAATCTATGTCCCAAGATTCCATCCTGAAGAACCCAATTTATTTCTTTCACTCAACATGATGTGAACGAACAAATGGGGCAATGACAAACACGCAAGCAAAATTTGGAGGCTATTGAGAGCTAAGTTTCAAGGTTTCAGAAGCCAACACACATATCTGGAAAGGACCTCTGCAGGAGTAGACTGAATAAGCCAGGTGGTAGAATTCATGCCAACAGCATCATATGGTTGATTCACAATGGCTATTATCCATGAAGAATCTTCTTGACTCAAGATCTATCAAGGATGGCATGTGATAAACATCCCAATGAGATTGCTTCTTGGGAGAGCATCAGGCATTTGTTATGCCAAGGTCATATGATAAACTAGAAGGCAATGTTGCTCTATTTAATTGGAATGAGGATGCCAGATTGTAGTGCTATGGAATACCATGCAAGTTATTGTCCAACCTTTCCTAGATAGCTTTCAAAGAACATATCCCAGGGTGAAGAAGAGTGTTAATGTTGTCTGTCACTGGTACAATTGAGGATACTTAATCAACATCTCATGGAGAGATTGAAAAGCCAGTCCAGATGAACACACAAAAGATTGAAACAACCTCTATGCATTCGAGAGGAAATTGTTGATTGATGTTTTCATTTACTACAAGGTCCCTTGTTCTTTGCAGTCCCACTTCTTTGTATGGTAGCCACTGTATTTCTCCAACCTGTACTTTTATCTCATTTAGCTGAAGCATTTCAGTTATGGATATTGTGAACTTATTTGGTGTACCAAGTTTGAGCGAATGTGGAAATAAGTCCTCCTCTATGGAACTCTGTAAATTCTTTCCTCCCTCACAGCTCATTCTCAGAAATGCCAGTCGTAGAGTTGGAGATGAGACACAGACCTTTTTGCTGTAGATGATTGTAAGAAGAAGAAAAAGTTTAGCCTTCCCTCTCATCCAAAGGCAATCTTAGGTCTTGTCCAATTATTGGTCTGTCTGGCTACCTGTACCATCCACAGCTCTAATTTCCTCCTCTGAGCTACACATCTCATGAGAGTGCCCATGCTTGGGAAGTAGCACCTTCAGCAGGAAAGGAGGAGTTAACACAAGTCTGTTGTGGGTTGTGGAAATCAGACCATGAAGGAGCATTTGACAGTCCATTATTTTCCTAGTAATTTTTCATAAGCTGTTTTATCACGCAAGGTGACATCTTTGTATAAAATGGGGAAGATGGGGATCAAGAAGATGAATCTACAAGCAACCAAAGAATCCATGGCTGAGCTTAAATTGCTCACTCATGTGCATGACATGGATGCCGATTTTCTAAGAATAGTTATTTATGTGCACTGTCAACCTCTATTCATCTGGGTTGTGGAAATTGGAGCAAAAGAAGCATCATGAAGTGATTGTGCAGGTTTATGAGGACAGAATATGCCAGTTCTTTGATTGTTTGTGTCTTTTTGTCCTCCTCTTCAACACAAACTGTTTTGAAGAATGACTGTGTATTGATAGATGGAAAAACGAAGAACATGATAATTATCAAAGAATTTTGAGACCGAGTTTTAGAAAAATTATTAGTTGTGAAACCAAAATCCAACTTGAACCTGTTGTGTTGCAGGGTTTTACATGATTTTAACATCTATATCTACTTGGTGGTCTGTTGTTGATGGCAATTTATGTGGCAGGTGCAACTGTTAGGATATTGCACAGTGGAATACCTATCTGTTTCTAGAGTCTGTAAAAGCTTTTAGCAAATGGAACCCCTTGATCAGCATCCATGCACAAAGCTATGTATGCTTCTATTGATAACTTTGATGTTTTTGAAAATGATTTAGTAGAGCGTAAGTGAACTGTGAGCCTGCTTTAAGTTTGTAAAATTGATCAGTTGGGTGAGATCACAATACAATGAGCCAACAATGACAAAGACTGTAGTCCTTTTTAGGTCATTTCCACTTTTTCATAGAAAGGACTTTTGGGATGAATTTTTTTGTAATATGTTACTGAAAATATATATAATTTCTCAATACATCACATTTATTGTATTGAATTTTAATGAATGACTGGGGAGCTTCTGAATGAAAATGCCAACAAATAACCTCTTTATCATCTGACAGAATCACCCACCCATAACAAAACACTATACTATATAGCAAATGACTTACAGAAAGCAAGCCCACCGTCCTTGCATAACATTTAACACTGTTAAATCCTAGTGATACTACAATCTTCCAATCTTTATCTGAGACTAATGAAATTTCTTCATTCTAGTGTCTTTGCCTTTGCTGTTCCCTTGCATTGTCATGTTTGTGCCTGATTTCCCGATGCCTCTCAAACCTTTCAACATCACCATCCGGCTTCCTTTTGTCTTTTTGCCAACTTCTATCAACATCACTAGATCGATCTGCTCTTTTTGACCTAGTTGACTCCACTAGACTTTCTATCTGACTGCTGCTTGTTGCATGTTTTTTATGCTTGACACTGCGGTCAGCTTCAGCTGATGAAGCATCCAAATCACTTTTACTCTGGCGTTCCTCTCTTCTCCTATGACTTCTTGGAGGTGTTCCACTTGTATCCTTGGACTTCACTTTGTGGCGCTTTTTGCTCTTCAGTTTGTTCCCTGAGTGTTTAATCCTTACTGAGCTATCACTAGTG
>Ga0209208_10001912_pt1 | contig 29817 bp, 28 predicted proteins | sample S1TSphfallax_3_FD_187694 | JGI IMG/M metagenome (GOLD analysis project Ga0209208, IMG submission 187694) | Host-associated microbial communities from peat moss isolated from Minnesota, USA - S1T2_Fd - Sphagnum fallax MG (SPAdes) (version 2) | ecosystem: Host-associated > Plants > Peat moss >...
GTAGTTGAATGATGATACTAATTTAGGCAAAGGGGATCGTGCATATTTTTTTGACTATTATTGTGAATCAATACATTTAGCATGTTCAACTTGTGTGTGAGGTTGCAAAGTGTGTGGGAAAGGAAAATATTGAGCACCGTGGCACGGTTGCAATTAGGTGTTGAATTGTTGCTAGGAGGCTTTCCCAACTTGCAAGTTGTCACACTTGTAACTATTTAAATGGTACATGACACAACTTATGAAGGTAAGTTTATGTCAAAATTTGAACATTCTAGTTTTTCAAATGGTATACATCCTAACTTGTTTGGTTGTAGGACACCAAGATTGCTAGTGCAATTGTCCTTAAGGACCAGAGGTTCAATCCCTCTCTTAGTGCTTTCAAAACATGTGCATAAATTATAATTAGTGATAATCTTGTATAGTAAATTTGGATAATTATGTTTGAAGCATTCTTTAACCAATTCTATTTGAGCCCATTCTTTAACCAAATTTTGTGCCAAGTTAAAAACATTTCCATCCTATTTAGAACATATTCACATTTGACAATTGAAACAAACAATGCAAATGCTTGTACAAGATGGTCTCCAATCAATTTGGGTTGGAATCTAGCTCTAAGAGCCTATCAACTTCAAATTCCAATCGTGGGTAAATGATCAATGAATGGACATAGGTTTTTGAGAAGCAATTCAAAACTAGTTTCATTTATGAAATCCATAATCCATCTAGGTAAGTAAAATTGTGTTACTTTGAATTCTTTGATGACTTCTTGGTCATAGTAGGTTCAGATCTTCTAGTTTTCCTAGGGGAGATTCCATCTTGCATGCTTGATCTCATAGAAAATAATGGAGTATTGGATCAAATAATAGATGCTTCATTTTTCCTCTTATAATTGGTGTGGTTATAGGAAATTTTTGAGTACTTCACTACCGAAAATTTTCTAATTTAATACGGCCATGAGTAAAAGAAAAAAACTAGTTTTGAGAGCTTTACACTTTTTTTTGGTACAAGTGAAATTATACCATCAAAGTTAAAACCAAGTTTTGAAGCATTGCCTTTAGGACTTGGAAATCCCCACAATGCCACAAGAAATCCATGAGGGAGTTGGTGGAGCACATTTTTAAAATTCGAAATCAAAGTTCGTAAAATCTTGGGCGCGAAGTATTGGTAGCCAATAATGCACAAGGATGTTGTCAAATATTGCCAAGCTTGTGACAACTATTGGCAAATGGGGAATCTAATACAAAGCAACATAATGAAACTAGTAACTTCTTTACTAAAAAAACCCTTCACAAAATGGGGATTAGATTTCATGGGCCCAATCAAACCCATAAACAAGTATACCGGAAACAAAAGTTTTTTGGTAGTAACTAACTATGCCACCAAGTGGGTGGAAGCAAAGGCATTACACACCAATACAACAGTCATGATAACAAAATTCATCTGTGAATTCAATTTCACATGGTTTGGTTGTCTATTTACTTTGGTAAACAATTAGGGCACTCACTTTATCAATGATGCCATTGAGATTCTTACCCATCATTTTATATTATGACATAGAACCTCGACCATTTATTACCCACAAGGTAATGGACATGCAAAATCCACCAACAAAATCATTGGTTCATTGTTCACTAAACTAATAAATGAGAATCAAACCGATTGGGATGAACACCTACACACAATTTTATATGCCTACTACATAACATTCAAGTTGACCACTAGACACACCATTTTAGCTAGTATATGGAATATGGTATATGGTTCCCTTTGATGCCAACATAATACATGCTACCCACAAGCAATTCACATCCTAATTGAGATTTCTCTCCTACTCATATTGTAACCAATCACATTGTAGAATTGTAACAATTAGATGAAAACCCATTAAGAAGTAGTAGATAGGACTAATACAAGGTAATGGAACACAACATTATGGGCATAACAAAAACACAAAATAAATTTTTTCTCTATGTGGGACAAAGTTTTTTGGTTCCCAAATGGTAGAAAGGAACACACCAAAAAGTTTTTAAAACAATGGTTTGGTCCATATAAAATAATATCTTGTCTCCTTAACAATATTGTATTATTTGTCAATATCAACAAGTTTGAACCAAATCCCATTTTGGTGAACATTAACAAGTTCAAACTTTCCCGATATTTGGGACAAGCTCCCAGAGGACTAGAAGCTACCAATGAAGGGGGAAAGAGCACAAAGAGGACTCAAAATGTAATGAGGATTCAAAAGAAGATGTTTAGGATGCTTCTACTGAAAAATTGCCTAAACCAAAAAATCTAATTACTAACATTGGAAAATTAATATACGAATTTATTAAACTAGAAAGGAATTTTGGCTCAATGGATTTTGGTAACAACAAATCGAAAAGTTGGATTTCCATTATAGGACACATTTTTACTAAAGATGTTGGAATTTTTAATTCAACAGTAAATTCCAACTTGGAATTAACCAAGACTAATTCCAGTTTGGAATACCTGACCAAAAACTCCACCCCAGAATCGATTAAGATAGATTTTAAACTTTTCATGATGGAATCATCATGGGCATATTCCAATTTAAAATCTATGTGTACATCAAGATTCCATCCCAAAATTTATATAGACAAATTTTGGTGTTGAGGTAATCATGATCGATTGTGTTTTCATCCAAACCAACGAATCAACGCTGGAAGGACATGAATTCATTTGTACTTCCAAAATGGTTTTTTCAACTAGCACCGAGTTTAAGCACCCAAACTTTGGTATAAAAAAGGGAACTATTCGTTTAGTTTTTTTTCTTTTTTTCAAATATTGTTATGTTGCAAAAATTCTTACCAAGTTGTTGGCAAAAAAGATGAAGAGGAGAAAAAGTTTAGAATCCAAATCGAATGGCAACCAAGTTCCATTGGAATTTGACTGCGAGGAAAAAAAGAGAGAAAATGGTTGTGATTTTTTTCGATAAAGGAAATTAGATAGTTTTTTCAAAAATGGAAAAGTTTTAGAAGTGGATCACCTATAGAGATTTAGAGTGGGCTTGGCATGTTGACATTTTCGGTTTGTTGGACGTGTTGTTGAGTCCAATCAGGCCACTAATGAAGGAACTTTTGGAGGCCATCACCTGGTTCAATTTGGAAATTATAGAGTTGGTTGTGCAAGGAGTTTTGATCTCCATAACCGAAAAGATGGTGGTGGAAATGTTCAAGCTATCGAAAACATGCATCAATAAATTACTAACCAATCCCACCAAGGAAAAGGAAAAAGAAAAGGAGGCGGACTAGAAATTCTTGTTGACTAGGAAGGCTGGAAGGTTTCCCTTTTGAAGGGAATGTATATAGCCAAATTATTGGCATTAATTTAAATAATTTGGTTAAAGGGAAACTGATTCACCTATATGGAAAAAAAAATGATGAGTTATGTTATGATGATAGAATAAAGGGTGAAGGTGAATTGGTCAACCATAATCTTCAACAACCTATACAATGGGTTGCAAAATTTGTCTACACCAATAAAACTAAATGCAAGTAGGGACAACACCAAATTTGAAGTTGCCCAAATGGTAGACATCCACTATTAGAATTCCTATTTTTTAAAACTAACCAAATTCACTAGATGGGTCTTTTTTATTAAAAGACATGTATTTTTTACTAGACGTCAACGACTTGAATGACAATGGTTTATCTTTTACTAATCAATTTGATTAGAGTCACCACTTTGACAATTACTCAAATCCGACATCTAATCAAATTGGACTTAAAAATACCACCTACTCAAATTGGTTAGTGGCCTAGTCAATAAAACCAACCAATCTAGTCAATAGGCTTAGTCAAAGTGGCCAATGACCTAGTCAAAAAGGCCAATTACAAATTCATATACTAGTTGTGTATCTTAGGATTACATTTAACATTTTGATTATGTTTAACCAATTAAAAAAAAGTTGAAAAATGTAAAAGTTAGTTAATCATAACTAAATGAATCATGACCAAATTAATTATGATTAAACTAATTATATATATATGGTTTATCTAACTATGGTTAAATTGACCATATTGAAATTAATTATGGTTAAACTACATATGAAAAAATTAATTAAAATTAAAATTAACCATAGTTTGTTTAGTTGTATATGTTTTAACCATGGTTAGTTTAACCATATTTAATTTAACCATGATTCATTTATCCATAATTAATTATTCCATCATTTTTTTGGCCATATTTAGTCTAATTATGGTTAGTTTAGCCATAAGTAATTTAGAAATTATAAATATTTTAATTATGGTTACTATAGGCATAATTATATTAGTTATATTTATTTTTAACATATTATTATTTTTCCCTAATAAATTTAACCGTAAACGATAGACACATAATTAATTTAAAACTATTGTTAAATTAACCATGGTTGGTTTTGCCATAATTATTTTAACCATTTTCATTTTAGCCATAATTATTTCATTCATGTTAATTTTATTCAAAATAAAATTTTCATAATTGGTTTTTCCATAAAATATTTTTTCATTAGTTAGTTTAGCCATATTAACTTTATTAATCATGAGTTTAGCCAAATTTATTTATTCATAGTTAGTTCGACCATTTTTGGTTTAGCCATGTTTAATTTTGGAATAATTATTTTAATCATTTTGATTTTAGCAATAATTATTTCATTCATGTTTATTTTAATCATAATTAATTTTTACATGTTTGGTTTCTCCATAAAATATTTATTCATTAGCTAGTTTAGCCAAATTTATTCACTCATGATTAGTTTAACCATTTCTAGTTTAACCATGTTTAATTTTGCCATAAATATTTTAAACAATTTGATTTTATCCATAATTATTTCATTCATGTTTATTTTAGTCATAATTATTTTTTCATAGTTGGTTTTGTCATAAAATATTTATTTATTAGCCAGTTTAACCATATTAACTTTATTAATGGTTAGTTTAACCAATTCTAATTTAGCCATGATTAATTTTTTCATAATTTTTTCATTCATGTTTATTTTAGCCATAACTATTTTTTTCATAATTGGTTTTGCCATAAAATATTTATTCATTAGTTAATTTGGCCATATTTACTTTACTTATGGTTAGTTTTGCCATAATTAATTTTTCATGGGTTAAATTAACCACCTATTTAATTTATGTAATGTAAGTATGTGGCTAAATAACATAAATACAATTAGTTTATATGTAGGTGTATTTATTTATACATACCCTACTTATACTCCACATATTTACCTATATTTTAGCTTATAAATAACCTAGTTATATAGGCTAGGGTAGGCCATTTATATACCTATGATAAATTATTGTTTGGTTAACTAGTTTTTTACATAAATTACACTAATGAATGTGTAATTAAATAGTTAAATATTAATTATTTACTTTGTTGATAATATATAATGAATTATATCAAATTTGTAAGGATTAGTTATAATTTGGTTGTAATTATCAATCAACAATATAATACATTTTTGCTCTTACTCTTACATGTTGAAGGTTTTTTCTTTTGGATGTTGAAAATTCTTACTTTTACTTTTGGATGTTAAAGGTTTATGATTTTTTATCGATTTTTTTATTTGCATATATTATTTAAAAAATGATGTGAACATATATTCCATTTTATTTAAAAGTTGGTTATACAAATTTAGTTTAACTTATAATGATGAGAGATTTATGAAAACTGATTTTTAATGATAATCATGTGTCATATGTCTTGTTTTGTGTTTGAACATTTGTGATAACTTTTGTTGTTTTTATGTTATAGGGGCGAACTTTCATTATGGTTTAATCCATCAACATCAAAATTATGTATATAAGGTAAGATTCTTTCAAAAGTACTTAAAATTGTAATTCGGTTTACTTGATTGTAAGCACAATATATGATTTTATTTGCAAGTGTACAAATTATAATTTAGTTTATATCAATGTTCTACATAAATTGCATTTTAATGACAAATAAGTTGCATGTTAATGGCAATATAGTTATGAACTAGTTTGTTTTAAGTTAAAGGGAATATTTAGATATTTTTGACATTACAATGTTATGATATGCTACTGATTTCATTTCCCAAGTGTAAAGGATTTGAGATATGAAAGGGCAAACCAAAAACTTAGTATGATTAAGAGGCATTGATTGGTTGAAAAAAAAAATTATAATTAATTTTCAATGATAAAAAAATCATTTTAGATTTCTATAACTTTTGTTTTAGTAGTCCAAAAATTACAAAACAACCACCTTACACGTTGCCACATCAAAGACTCTCTAACAATACCAAAAGTACAAGGGAGGGGGGAAAAAAAAAAGCCCCTAAACAAAACAAACACTTTTCCATAATACCTTGGCAGCTTCAACACATGGTCATCAAATAATTAATAAATTTTAAAATTTTCATTTTGACAAATGGAATATTATGGAAGGTTTCAATATTTTCCTTCACAAATTTTAGTTATCTGAATAAAAAAATTGAAATTTTCAACATTTATGAAAATAATATAATTAGTGTTGAAGCTGCAAAGGTAGTAGGCTAATATATATATATATATATATAGAGAGAGAGAGAGAGAGAGATTTTGTCATCCATCTTCAGAATCCATTTTATCATCCATCGTTTTCAGGAACACGATCAGGAATTGTATTGTTGTTGAAGATCGTTTCATTTCGTCCAAAGAACGATTTAGGGTTTAGGGTTTAGAATTTCAGAAATTTTTATGTTCAGAAATTGTGTGTTTTGAAACTCTCGTCTCATTTTCATTCAGGAACATTTCAGAAATGGTATGTTAGAACTTAGAACCATTCCATTTCATTCAGGAACACATTAAGGAATTTTGTATTTTTGAAATTCATTTCATTCAGGGAACATTCAAGAATTGTGTGTTTGAAAAATTATTTCATGCAGGAAGCATTTGATAGGAATTGGAAGATAAATTGAAGTCATTTCCATTTCATTCAGGAATCTGTGGCTACAATAATGAGATTGTTGCATCAATATGGTTCCTTCCTGGCCTCCTGTAGTAGTAGGAGTAGTAGTAGCCGTGCTCCTCCTGTCCATAGCTATTGCCTTCATCCAGTTTCAAACTATGAAGCTGCAGCTCCACAGGTTTTTTGGCTTTGCAATTTAGGTGGGGGCTGCTGCTTCTCAAGGGCATCTGAGTGCAGCAGGGCAGTGGGAAAGAATGGCAAAACCTTAGGGAACAGTTTAGGGTTGCTGAATAATAAGAAGGTTATGAAAGGCTTCAAGGCTTCTTCAGTGCAGCCTCCTGCTGGAGATGAGGCTGATGTTTATGCTGCAATAAGTCCAACTCTTTCCAGAGCTGCTGCATCGGTCCTGGAAGTGGGAGACTTGAATGGCAATGCATGTCACTTACTTGACAAATCCAAGAAAGAACAGGTATATTTCTGGGGTTAAGACTTGGGGACTAAGTGCAGTTCTTGAGAATTGTGGTAGTAATTGACCTGGAGCGGCTGTACTCTAGTCAGTTATGTTGTATGACCAATTGTATGATATCTTGGAAGGATAATTTGGTGGCAAAGGTTTGCAGGTATGTCTATTTTATTGCAGTGAGACAGAGGATCTAGCGAGGCGCATTGCTGCAGAGAGTTACTCAATTCAGCTAAAATCAATTAGATGGGGGTAAAACTCTCATTGCTTCTATATCTCTTTAAGCTGGGCTTGGAGTCAGTGCCACAAGGCTATTGCCAGCCTAGTCTCAAAAGTACACAGTCCCTTTTCAATTTGTGAAGGCAACAGTTTTAGGACTTGAGGAAGAACAGAGACACTGAGATTTTTGGGTTTCTTTGCAGGGCATTTCCTGATGGATTTCCAGATTTATTTGTTCCAAATGCTCATGGATTTCGCAGTCAGCATGTGGCATTCCTGGCCTCCTTCAGCTCTCCAGATGTCATCTTTGAGCAGCTTTCTATCATCTATGCCCTGCCCCGCATGTTTGTCTCTTCATTCACAGTTGTGTTGCCCTTTTTCCCAACTGGAACTTTGGAGAGAATGGAGGATGAGGGAGATATCGCAACCGCATTTACCCTGGCTAGAATACTCTCTGACATTCCTATTTCAAGAGGCGGACCCACAAGTCTTGTCATATTCGATATTCATGCTCTTCAAGTATATAAAGACTTTGCTCCCTCCCATTTTTTGTTATAAAAAGACTCCTTGATCTTGCTCCATCCAAATTGAAGGCATCTTAACAGCACGAGGCAGTAGCAAGAAAACATGTTGTGATCACAGTTAGTGAGGTAGAGGTTTCTGGAACTAGGATTTGAGCTGTATTCAATGGCCCTCAACTTTTTGCTGGATTCAGGAAAGGTTCTACTTTGGAGACAATGTTTTGCCATGCTTTGAGAGTGGAATCCCATTGCTGAAGCATCGCATCCACCAGCTTCCTGATTCCAATAATGTAAGATCTTGAACACCATATTATAAGTCTATTACAAGCGTGTGTATACCTCGCCCTTTCTGCCTCTCAATATCTTGTTGACATGATGATATATGAGGAAATTGAACTCCATCAATTTTGATTATGTGCCTTATGTCATCCATTATGTGCTGATGTGGTTGTATCAAGTAGCTGACTGCTCAAAGTTTTTTTGGGGGGGTTGGGGAAATGCTGGATGGTATTAGGTCAGCATTGCCTTTCCAGATGAGGGTGCATGGAAGCGATTCAACAAACAGTTGCAACACTTCCCCACAGTATGTCCTATGTCCATCCAACAGTCATTTAAGGTCATGTTTGAACTGGTGGTATGTGAACCTTGAATGTTGCATAAAATGAACTGTGCATGAAAGGGCTGACAGAACTGAACTGATGCATAGAAAGGTCATATGCACAAAAGTGAGGGATGGCAATGAGCGCATTGTGAAATTGAAAGAGGGAGACCCACAAGGACGCCATGTCATTATAGTGGACGACTTGGTTCAGTCTGGAAGCACTTTAATCGAGTGTCAGGTTTGTTCTGTCAGCACCTGAACCCACCTATGAGAAATGGTTTGGAGCAATGTATGTTTTCGGATGGATGATTTTTTGTCTCCAAATTCTGCAAAAATATATTGGGATCCTAAAAATCATACTTTTTGCCATATGACAGATCTGGAAGTCATACAAGATAAATGCAGGGTCACTTCAAAGTTCAAATGGCTCTGAAGTTTTGGGTTTGGGTTTGGGGACTGCACCTCTCACAATTCATGCATGCCCAATTTGGTGGTACACATGCAGAAGCTTTTAGCAGCAATGGGGGCAGCAAAAGTAAGTGCATATGTAACACATGGAGTTTTCCCCAAGAGGTCATGGGAGCGATTTGATCATGACAATGGAGGTGGGTTCCTGTTTTTCCTCTTGATTCTTTTTCCTTTGCTCTGTTATGTGTCTTTTTAGAGCATGACTGACCAGTTGGTTATTGAAAAGATGTGGGGACATTGAGACTCTTCATGTAGAATGTGAGGAAGAGAAATTAAGACTGCATGGGAATGTGTAGTAAGCTGATGAAATTCTTCTGCAGAGGGTCCAGAGCATGGATTTGCACACTTTTGGATTACCGACTCATGTGCCAGAACTGTGAAAGAGATTATGGGAAAACCACCATTTGAGGTTCTGAGCCTGGCAGGCTCCATAGCATCAGCACTACATGTCTGAAAAAATGTACCTTTCAACCACCTCTTTAGCCTGGCTTGTGACACTATGTACATGCAAACCATAAACTGGGCAAGTTTATAAGGTCCAACAATTTCTAATGTATATTATAAACATGTTATAATTGCTGCACTGTTCACTGCCAGTTCTCTCTTAATGATAATCCAAAAGAAGGATGTCAGTTAGGGTAAGTACATAAGTATGCACATAGAAGTGCATGTTTGATTATGATTCTCCCAGAAGTACCATAGATGCAATTGACAGTATTTGTCATGGAAACATGACTGGAAACTCTCATTAAAAATAAACATAAAAAGGTTCTTTAATTTCCTGATACCCATAAGTATTACAGATATGCTAATGAAGCAGGTTTGGCTTTGAGAAAAATTTCAAAAGTTTGGACTGGCCACCAAAGATTCCAGAAAAATTGGCACAAAGCAAATACATTTCAAAAGGGTTAAAGAAGAGAAGGGGGTGAAATCTTGTTCCACTCCAGGCTGAAACTAAGCTGCATCCACCCTATTATCATAATGGCCAACATTCCTCACTCAGAGCTGTATTCAATTCTTGGTAACCATTTGAGTTCCTCTTATTGGACTCACCACACAGTGATTGATCTATTAGGAGTCAGTTGACATTATGCATCTCTCAGCAACCCAGTCAGTAGCAACAAGCAATTTGTCGATTTGATTGCCAGCAGATGAGAAAGAGGGTTGCAATTTGTCTACAGCCACACAAAGTGACTTCGAAAAATTCAATGTCCTGAGTCTCATCAAGCTTACAAGAAAATTGACAGACTCAAGCTCACCAACAGTTTTTACCAGCTAATGTTTTGTAGCTAGAAGCCATCCTAGCTGATGGGCTCACAACCTTCTGTGGTCCTTGTGCCTCACCTCCAGGCCCTTGAAAAGACCAGGTAAATCACCCAGATCACTTACTGACATCATCTGCTACCACTAATTCATATGCCAGATGACATAATTCTGATATGGCATTTTACTCTGATCTGACAGAGGGATAGAACTCTTCATTTGCCAAATTAAGTAGACTCCAACAACGAACTGTACAAGGATTTTCTCTATAGCCAATAGTGAGCTTTTATCTCATCTGCATACTCAATTCTCTACTACAATTGTGGCATAGGGACAAGGCAATCATATACACGCTCCATTCGAGCTGCAATTGAAAGCTTGTAATATGTAGACAGCCTTGGTTTCGCAAGATCCACTATGTCTTTCTGCAAGCTGCAAAGCAGATCAATTTTAAAAAGATCAGCAAATAATAGGAGCTGCATCCCAACATGTTGACAGTTACATAGGGTCAGCAGTCATAGGTTTCAGGTATACTTTTCAGTATCTAGAATCTGGTCTGAAGTTCTTCTCAACAGTTTGAATTATTCTCACCATTTCAAACAAGATTGCAGAATATTGAAGCATGATGTCAGTTAAGGCAGCAAAGCCACCAGCCTCTGAGGTTAACTAGTCTGCTAATCCAATGTTCCTAGAAACAAATCACATATTACCACTAAAAAGCTCAGTGGATGTTCAGAGTGCCCAGATCAGATCTTGCAAGACTTGCTAGAACATCTGTCAAAGGAACCATCTCCCTTCATAAGTGCCAAAAAATCCTCCAAACTTACAATTGAAGTCAACCTGAAGAGAAATGAAAGAGGACCAAATGATAGTAAGGTTACAAATATTTCAGATCACACAACATAACAACAACAAATGTCAACTGATGTCATCAACTCCCTGTAATGGGTGCAGGTTAATGTTTAACATCAACCAACATCTTAAGTTTCTGTCACAAGCCTAGCAGCAACAGGAAACCTCAGCCATGATGCTGGCTAGGTTAACAAAACCTAAAAAAGAAGGAAAAGGCCAGAAGAACCCAAGAAGAAAAGGAACATACAGAAACAGGGAGTGGAAAGAAAAGGAAAAGACCAAAAAAAACCAGAAAGGAGAAGAAAAGAAAGACACATGATAGGAAAACTTTAAGAGCTAGATCTCCAGAAGACAAAGTGGGCTTAGAACAGCTCTCCACTTAGGAGTAAGATGCCTCTGAAATAATCATTTTGAAGATTCCAAAGGCAGAAATACCAAACATAAATCTTTTTTTTCAATCAGATTTAAAGAAAGTTAGAAGGGTGAAGTTTTCTTCCTGTCAGGGGGCAGATTAAAAGTTGTGGTTTGAGCTACAAACTCTTGAGAACATATAAAACTGATTACTGACCACTCCAAATTTGGCAGAATCTGAAAGAATGGAATCCTCATGAGGGATACAAATCATGTTATTCCTAAAAATTCTGGCTGAGAATGCTTGTAAAAAATGTCCATACTCAAGCCTTGGGACTCTTACAAAATTGCTAAATCCAAGAAATTGCAAGAGACACCACTAGAAGTACAATTAAGTTCACAAAGCAATTCAGGGTAACATGTCTGCATCAGTAGAGTCCTTGCCTAGATACATAAAGTTGGAGAAATTAGGAATATCAGAAACAAACAGATGTCTACACACTTTCTGTCAAAGGAAAACATGAACTGACCTTGACCACTCCCCAGTTGCCTTGGCAGGCTTCTTTACTGCCTTGTATAAGCGGTCAAGGCAGTATATTAGGGTTCCAAAGTGAGCCACAGCATCATCTTCCTGTAAACCGAATACCACCATAAGGTTTAGAGTAAAAGAAAAGATCAAAGAATCCACACATATGATGACAAGGATGAAAGATAGGAGCAACCAAACCACTTTCAACAGCACATGTATGTTTTACTTACTTCACCCTCTTCAATAGAGATCTGACAAATCATGACAGCCTTCTCAGCATCTGCCATGAGCATGCGCCGCTTCAATTGTGCCTGCCTTCCCCGACCTTCTGCCCCCCTGCCCTGCAGAGTCATACTCAAAATAACAAATGAAATTGGCGTCCAAACACACAAATCATGATTCTCCTCTTGTAACTGTCAGTCACAAGTATAATGGGACAGCACCAGGGTTTTTTTTTTTCAGTTTTGTGGTGTAGCAGACGTGGCAATCATCCATAAGATGCTTTAGCCAGATTTCATGATAAGAAAATATGAAAGTCAAAAAAAATCTAGCATTCTTCTATACTTTGGCTACTTGCTAGAACTTAGAATAGAATCTGGTAGGGACTTTATTAATCTAGATTTTTTTTTCAAAATTTGGTGACTTAAAAACTCAAAAAACACTGAAATTTCACCACTTTGAAAAAAATTGCCATTTGGCAAAATTTTGGCTAGAAAAAAACCCAGTACAGCACACTCTCATGGCACATGAATGCTTGATCATTCTTCATTCGACAGAGAGAAATTACTCATTACTGGTCTCAAGGACTGCCAACTTCACAAATACATTAGGCGCAGTCTAAGAATGGAAGGCGGCATTGTGGACATCCACCAACCTTAATGAAAGGCCTTCGCAATAGCCAGCCTACAGCAATGGAAAATAATAAGGCAGGTAAAGCTGCCAAGACTGCAAAATTGATTTCATTTGCTCGAAGAATCTGGTTCAACTCCAGCATTGCCCTGTGTCCATCAAAAGCCATGTTATGATTAATATAAAGCTTCAACCATCTGTCACCAAACCCTCAAACTACAAACACTAAAACCCTCAAACTATCAGACCACAGCACCTTTGTAACTGTAATAACAGAAGTCAATTAAGAAACTACTGTGCACAGTCTAGCTGTGCAGTTAAATTTCACAAAAATAAGAATCACACATGAAACAAAAACTGTGAAAACATATTTGTCAGTAACTTGCAGTCCCAGCTGGTATCACTCACGTCTCAATGTCAAGCTTCAGCTTTTGGACCTGGCCAACAAACATAGAAAGAGGATGAGCGCCTTGAAAATTGGTTACTACTGCTATCACAAACCCCAATAGTTTTACAACCAAATTACTTGTGCAAGTGCAGTGTCCACATTAAACAAAGATAAGGAAATGTGGTCTGCCTGTTGCACACTGAGGGTCATACAGGTTAGATATTTGCAGCAATGTAAAGGGTGATATGACTTCACTCGCTTTGAACAGCTAAAAGTTTTGCATTCCACTTTCATTTTCACAGTTCAAGTTGGAGAAGCACACTTAACCACACTTCTCATTGGAGGTGGTGACCAGCTAGGTCAAGACAATTATACTAAATTTTAGGCGTGCAAATGAATGACAACTGTTCACAAGCAGTGGGATGGAACCTGAATAAGCACAGCCCTAACAAGCTCCCCGCTAAGTAGATTCTTTACAGGATGGGTCACCTCTTCTTCATATCTGCATAGACAGGACACTTGATCAGTTTTCCAGGTCATGCTGCATTTGCAATGCCTTTCCAGAACAAGAACCGCAAGATAGAACCAGACAGAACATTAAAGAAAAGTGGACAGGCTAGAGGTCCTCAAAAATGCTCAAAAACTCAACATGGCATCTTGCAGTGCCTTTGTTAAAGAAACAGAGCACAAGTACTTAGTAATAGATTGATTAAGCACCTTTCCATCAAGTTTTCCATTAACTCTTGCTCAGAAGCATGGTCTGCTACTTCTGCACCCTTCTTCTGTGCCACATAATCCTTCAGCATTCTGCAACCAAATTTAATATCCCAAATCATATCCTCTCAGATAATTCATACTACTACATGTTACTTTGCTCAGATTTGAGAGAACTGATGACATTATTGATGTACCCTTAAGGTGACGTTATTGATGTACCCCAGGCTTACAAGTGCTAACATTAATGAATTTTTCTCACGCCTGTTCAGACTTACTCTTATTTGGCTTTGCAATTCTTAACTGGCGGTGGGCAACTGAGGAATAAATTACTAAATCTGGCAAGAGGAACTGCTTGCAAGATGGTCATTTCTCTAAGTATTGGGGAGACCAAGGCTGGAAAGTAGAATCTGTCAACCCAGCATTTCACAGAAGCCCTACATTAGGTTATGCAAGTTGCATCAGGGAACAACAAAGCCACAAAATAGGAGAATTACATACCATTGACTTTCAGGTCTACAAGGTATGATTTTAGTTAGCATGCACATACCGGTGAAATGATGCAGCAGTAAGCTTGACATCACCAAGCTCCTCCACATCCCGGTGGCGCTTGCGGAAGGTATTGAAGAGTTCATCCCTGATGGACAAAAGCTGACACAGTACAATCCAACATTGCAATTTGTGTATACAAAATACATGGGCTCACCTCAACAACTAGCTCAATGTAAATCATAAGACAGTGAATTTCAACACTTTGATATTGCAATGACTGGGTGTGGATGTGGTTCTGGGCACAGGAGAAGCACAAAAAAAATTGAAATTACTTGACCTAACAATTGAGAACATCTGAGATTTTGAAAAACAGCAATGGAGAGAAAGTCTATAGTTTAACAGTGAAGTTACCGGTTGTTGAATGTGCTCTTTCAAAAAAGAAGATGAGGCTTCAACCCCTTCTTGAAACCAGCGGTCAAGGTCATTGCTCCCACTAAGCCGGCTATGAGAGACAAGCCATCCAGATGCTACTCCTAGACCTAGTGCACTCCCACTATACTGCATCCACTTCCTCACCAACTTTCTTGGCCTACGGTATTGCCACATCTGCAACAAAATAAACATAACAACCATAAGCCATCTCTAGACTCTGATCATAAGCATTGCGCCTGTTATGGCAATTGCCTGACTGTGCCGACTACGCTTACTATAGGACTGTCAGAGCTTAGGTCAGTAAACACAGTTTGCAAGAGTTCAGATCTCTTTGGTTCATCAAGCACTTCCTCTGCAAGGGATGCAGCTCTTGCAGGCTCCAGGTATGCATCATGTCATAATGTCTTCAACCATGGGACACCCTACAAGAAAAAATTGCCTGGGGTTTGGACTTTGGACTCACAATTGAACAGCACTGACCAGATTATGGGTCAGACAAGCAATAAACCACATCAAGAGTTATGTACTATGTACACACTGAATTGTGCACTAAACTTTTGAAACAAGAAACATACATTGTATATCGATGAATGGAAGGACATTGCCAGAGGAAGCAATAATTTAGTTCCTTACTAAAGTTGTCAAGAAATTGTCAAGCTTCCATAGATTATTAAACAGAATCTGGATGGCCTCCTGCAGCTCACTGTTTGTCCACTCCATTCGCCGCCCCAGTGTGTCTGGAATGTTATCAAATTTGAGGAGGAGTTTCCCTGGGAATGAATTGCCCTGACTATCATAATCACTCTGCCACATTCCGGAACTGCTTCATCAGATGAGTGTACCATGCATCCCAGCATGAAGCCAAAAACACTCATCCCACTTTACGCCTGTACCCTAGAGCAACATGGGCCTATAATGAGCACATAAGTCCATGCAAGAGACAAACACAAGTTGAAAGCTTGCACTACTCCAGATCTATAATTGCAACTAACCATGAAGGAAAAACTGCCATCTATCTGCAGACATAACCAGTTCAAAGGTCAAACTTGGATGCAGGATGATGATCTGGTCTGGACATGCCTGTCTGGATTAGTGTCCATGACATGGTTCTAAAACTATCTACTGAGGCTTTAAACTGTGTCCAGATTAAGACGCTGTAGGTAAGTCAAGAAGGATGAGGTCTTTCATATCTCAAGGGCATGAGAATAGTTACCCAGTCGTGAATTCAAGCACAATTTAAGTAAATGGGTAGTAGTCTTCCACCCATTTGACTAGATTCAAGCACTAAAAGAGAACAAATTCATTAACATCATGTCACTGTCTTACAGAAGCCATAGGTCCTACAGCCTGCAACTTTTCCTGCATGGCACCCCATGAATTGGAAATTGACTTTTATTTTAGCAGGTAGGTGGTCACCTGCCTGTGGAAGTTCATAGTCTCCTTCCAAAACAGCCATGGCTTTGATAACTGCCACCATGCACTCAGAAATCGCAACCTTTGGTTTGACATGTCCACTACTCACTTTTGCCCCCATTTTATCCACTTTCATGTGCACCTGAGTTGAATCCCCCACAAGTGTTTTCATGTTCTGCTCATGAATGAAGAGTAAACTTAAGCTTTCCCCAACTTCAAATGAGAAGAAACTGTGACATAAATATAGAAGCAAAGCCTCTCACATGCACAATTCATCACACTGTAATAGAAATGAGATGGTTACACTGCAGACTATTCCAATAGGTATATCTGTTCGTTACTCATAAGATGATAACAGTAAGAGGTCATTACTTCACCGTACATAGAATGATTTGGTTCAGAGAGTCCTGTGCAGATTTCAAGCCAATTAAAGGACTTGGTTCTCTTAACTTTTGTATGACCATGTTGGTTTATGTAGGTTTTTGCAATTGAGTGCCAATCTTCATGTGTCTGACCTTCAGGAACCAACCCACAAAGCAATAAGTCCAGAAAGGTACAAAGGGAAGTTCATTATGAGATGACCTGTCCAATGAGAGTTGCAAGCTGAGTGCGGAAGTCAGTAAGGACTCTGACTCTCTCTGAGATACGAGAAGCTGCTGCTGAAAAAAGTCCCTGTGCTGGAGAGACTTCCCAGAAACACGCACGCACAAGTCGTGAGACTCCCTGGAAAAATGCCCATGGCCCTCTCTCTAAGATCATAAACCGAACCTTGTCACTATCTGTGCCCTGTATCCATCAAACAGTTACAGTGAAAATAGGCTTTATTATTAATGTTTCAAGTCATCTAGAAAATGCAATGATATCTCTCATAAGAATCAAGAAACCTCCATTCTCACAATTAAGAAAAATCAAAGCAAGATTAACACTTCGTCAACAAGCCACAGAGAATTCCAAAGAAGGAAAGACAAAACAGAGAACAAAGGACCAAGAAACAGAAACCAAAAAAGAACAAAAAATAAAATAAAACACTGAAGCAGTATGAACAACAGTGCCAGTCTCACACCTGTTCAGGGACCATCAACAGTAGCATGTATGATAGTGACTTCTCTATCACAACTTCCCCACTGACTTCATCAGCAGGTAAAAGGCCAGTGAAAACACTAACCTGTGTACCAAGTTTCTGCTGCAAATCTGGAAGCAACAGGAAGACTCATCCATGCTACTGCCTAGCAACAAACAGCAACACAAGGAAATAACAAAAAACAGAACGGACATAATGGGATAGACAAAACACACAGAAAAAGACAGAAGGGAAGAACAAAGAAAATGCAACCTGCAATCACCAATCGCAATGTTTACTACTAGTGCTGTGTGGCAAAAGTGCATGGACACAGGGATAGGGTAGTTCAGGTTAAAATCATATCTCTGAATTGCAGGGACATGATGATAAAAGCAATTCAAATGTAACAGAACAACAAATGCACTCAAAACTCAAAACAATACGAGAGTTGCTCACAAAGTGTCAGACAATAGTAGTGATGAGCTACCATGACTACACACTGACTTCCAGGTTAGAATGACCACACTTTGATCTAATACCTCACAGATTAAGGTCCACAAGCATATTGACCAAAGCCAGTGCTCAATGACCAATAATAGGCATGTAAATATGCTACTCATGAAACAGACAACGGTGTGAACTTGTCAAACTAGCAAAGCTCTAGCAGGTTCCTTGAATGTCATTGTGCAAATGCTCAAGATGAAGAGTTGCAGGAAGAAGATCCAATCTCATGCCTAATTTGTGAAACCCTAATTTTGAAAACACCATCAACACCTTCAAATTCTTTTTGGATCCATCTTCTAAGGGATTCTAAAAGAATGCTGACAGGAAACAAACCTGCTCACGAGCTTTCCAGAACTCTAAGTGTTTGCTGACAAGGTGGAGATGCTCCAGAAGCTGTGCACCAGCATCCCCCATCGCCTGCACCACTCTCTCCAGTGCGCTGATCTCCTCCTTACTCAGCTTCTTCATTCTACCCCGCACAAATACGTCAGGAAAAAACGTTAAACGAGAGAGAGAGAGAGAGAAATCCACCCTCTGGTTATTTCACCTCAGATGAGATCACGGACAACGCAAAATCTCCGAAGCCATTTCCTGTCTCGAGCTCAGGAATCCAATGCAATACATTAGTGCATAACCATTTCGCAACATTTTTTTATGTTGAGCAAATGATGATACATCGAGAATGAATCAGGGTTTTTCTCACTTACTCTGTACAAGGAAGGGAAGACGATGCAACCAACAATGGAACTCCCATCCTGGATTTACGAACTCCGATACGCCAGCGCCTGAAAACAGCAGCCAGAATTCTGCCATTCGCCACACTCCTGACGTACTCCATTACTACTACCTCTTCAACGGTTCCCCGTCTCCTCCTTTCTTCGTCTCCCACATACCCACCACACCCCAATTCTGGCCTTCAAAGACGACACTGCCAGAAACTCCTCACTTTATCAGAGAGAAACAAATTTAGGGTTTGGTGCTCGCGTGCACAGGACGACGAAGCTTGTGAAAGTTGGGAACATATTGAGAACCATTTGGAACAACACATTGGGAACACCACCACGCGCGCGCACTTGTTCCAGAAAGCTCGAGGTGTAGACGATTAAGGTAGTGAAAATGGGAACATATTGGGAACTATATTGAACACATGGGGAACAGAACGAGAAGCGCACTTGTTCCCAGAAAGCTCGACCTCCACAGAGTTCTGGAGTGTCTCTCTTCTCTCGAGGAGGAGGAGGCCGTCGACCTTCGCCTCATGGATTTATGAGAGTCCTCGCTAGCTCGCTTGCTTGTTGAAGTTTCTTCCGCCCATGAGGACTCAATTTCCTTAACCTGGTTATTATAGAAGACAGATTGTCCAGGACTTTCTTCTCACAGATTAAGTAAGGAATGTCCAAGACTCTTGGATCTTGCAAACCTAAGGCTTGTACAAGATTGTTGTTTCTTGCAGCATGCTTTGAGAGAAAAAGACCCTGAGCAGGATCCTGATTTGAGCAACTAACTATCTCCAGCTGATGATGCTGTTTTTCTTGTTCTTGCACTTTGAGTTGGAGGTCAGCCAGATGCAATTTTGATCCATATACCTTCCACAAGCTATCAGTGACGACCTTGGACGTATCTTCTTGGACGTGACTTCAAGCTCCAGCAGCATCATCATCCCCCGCTCCATGGACCTCTCATTACGGTAAAGGTACAAGCTTCAAATGTGAGATCGGAGTGGAAAGTTCTTGAAAAGCAGTAGAAGAAGAAGAAGAAGGTGTTAGGGAGGGAAAAAGAGGTTGCAGTACTTGTGGATCTTTTTTCCAATTTAAGACAGTGGAGATGTCAAGTACCACCACCACCACCACTTTGACATCGTCGTCATCATCAGAAGACAACGAATATGCAGCCTTGGAGCGACTACATCCAACGAGTGGTGACGTTGAAGATTCAGTCACAGAGGAAGAAAGAAGGTCGCACTTTCTCTTCCTATGTGGGCTAGTCCCGTGAGTGTCACGAAATGCTTATCATCACTGGAACTTGCAATAAAAAACACAACAGCATGCGACAGGCAGACGGAGTTTGAGTTTGCAGAATGATGTTGGACTGTAGGAATTGTGGTGCCGTTCATTGCCTTTGTTGTGCTGTTGTTGTCGTGTTGATGATGACAAAAACCTTCATCAATGTCCCCCCCTGTAATCTCAACTGGAGAGTTTGACAGTCGGTAGAGGCAGAGAGAGTATCTTCATATTTCCACCAGAGGAATCCTTGCAAATTTTGGAGCCATGATGTTTGTTGCAGAGCCCAGGAGCACCACCAGCAAAGATTGGCAAGGATTGTTGCAGATCACTGGATGTACGTCACAAGATTGGTAAGAATACAAGTGCTATTGTGTGTGAGATCAAACTAGCATCATATCAACAAATTTCAAGTCTGTCCTGAAAGCCATCAAACCCTTATGACTTGAACTCCATGATGCATTTGCCAGGTTTCTAATGAAGAAGAAGATAATCACCACACAACTGCTCTGCACTCTTAATATTATGATGGTATTATCATGTGCTTTGCAGGGACTCATGCTATCATATTGTAGCAAAATTGTACACTACTGGAGGAAGCTTTCCCAACAAAGAAACAGGAGTAGAAAGCAATCATCACTTGCAGTTGAACACTTCACTCGCAACATTTTTCGCCGGGTTTTCAATGCACTCCATGAGGCCAGGCAAATGATGAGCACCACTAGTGATGCTGTTGCCAAGCTCCATGACTCTTCCCTGAAGAAGAAAGCCCTCAAAGGGTTGTCTGATCCTGATAAAATCTACCGAGAACACCATCATAAACACTCCCTAGCACGAGTGTTTCGAGTATTGCAACACAATCTTGATGGTTATGGATCTTCAGATGTCATGGACAACACTGTTGTTAAATTGTATGGGACATCCTTGAAGAAGCAAGCCCTACATAGATTAGCAAGTCACCTAGCATATAGGAGATCAAAGGTTGCCAAAGAGAAGCTTTCATTGGCCCACTGGAGGAGATCCACAGAGGGGAAAGTATTGAGGAATTGGGTTCTGTTTTCTAGGGATCATGCTTCAAAGATCAGACAACAAGAACAGCTACATGAGATTCAACTAAGAAAGTTACTGATAGCAAGTCTGAAAGCTTGGTACCAACATACAAGAGATCTGAGAGAAGAGGGAAGGTACAAAAGTGGTCAGGCAGCTGAGCTATGGAACAGGCTCAGTAACCTACAGACAGGTCGGGTATGGAAAGCATGGATTGCAATACAAAAGGAAAAAAATATGAGAGCTCTGAAGAAAACCCAAGCTTCAAACATGCATAGGGGTGTGAAAACAGCAGCAGCAACAAGTGCATGGCGTAATTACGTGATGGAAAAGGAGATAGAACGAGGACGCCTGTCTGAAGCACAAAGCTACTGGAAACAACAAGCCCTGAAGTCTGCCATGCAGACTTGGCAGATATATTTGGAAGCACAGAGAGCAAAACATGATGCACTTCTGAGGGCTTCTGAGCATTTGAAGAGAGTTCTGAAACAGAAAAGCATGAATTCATGGAAACCTTGGTATAAGAGACAGATAACAAAAGAAATTAACCTGCAGCATGCTGCAAACATGTACAGGTCAGACTCTAGCTTTGATTGACAGACAGCAGACTTGTGAACAAGTGTGGTAAAAAAACCAACACTAATTCATCAATTCAGAAAGCTAAAAGTGTCCTTAAGAAGTGAGTACAAGTTTACCACCATGATGAATGGCAAAGTGCAAGAGAAAAAACTATGCCAAACAAGAAAGAAGAAACTGTTATCCTCATATTGAACATCACATTCCTCAATTTGACAAACAACTGTGAAGGGAGACCCTTGGTGAGATAGAGAACTTTCTTCGTTGTCTTTTCATCACCACAAACCAAGAAAACCACTATTTCAGGGATCGGCTACATCGCTGGGGATGTGAGCGTATCCTGGCTGTAGGCTTCATGCTTCAAGCTCTTCGACTACAGAGCAGATTGGAGAGACAACCACGACTTTCAGCCTCCACATTAGCAAAAGTGGCACCTTATGCAAGGAAGTGGTGGTATCTTACCCAGCAACGGAAAAAGCCACGAAAGGAGTCTCCTAAGCTGCAGGACAATTTGACCCTCAACAATGCTGTGAAGGTGGGAGTGGCTTCCCTCCTGACACAGGATCGCATCACCCATGAGGTTCTTTTGCGAATCGGACTTGTCAATGAGGGTTCTCAAATGCCTATTCAAAGGTAAGAACCCAATAACACAGCCCTGAAAGCACAGACCCCTTTAATACCTACATCTCAAACCAACTAAACTGAAAATAGCATGATTGTAATTCTTATACTTGAGAAAGCATGCACATACAAATGGAGGATGCATTTCTTAAGGATCTGCAAAATACAAGAGATGCCCCAAGAGTGGAAAGGACTGAGGCACTGTAGTCTGTGTTATCTAATGCAGGCCAGCTGTTCAATTGGTGGATGATGAACCAGCTGAAAGAGCACAACCTAGGGGGCGACTAATGATACCAGCTCCTCCAACTGCAGGACAACCCTTAAGCATGTCAAGGCCTGGTGTGCGGTCTCGCCCCCAACCTCGCAGACCTGCATTCTTGTCTCAAAATCCTCTGGCTGGAAGCTCTGTTCCTAGCATACCCACAACTGGGCTTTGACTGTCAATCTACACCAACCACATAAGTATGCACTTTCTCATTGTGTGGTGGAATTCCTGGCAAAACACTCCATACACTTTGAAGGAAGAGCTATGTCATCACAAGCATAATAAGAGACAGATTTGCAGCATTCTTCTGGAAAACTTGATTAAGACCTGTTGCTGCAACTTTCTTGGTAGTCGTCAATTGCCTAATCTCATTTCAAGGGTTATGCAAGTGTTGCTTGAAGTGGCATATGACATATTTCTTGCTTTTGTATTGTTTTCTCTGCTTCTGAGAGGGTACCAAATGCCCTGATCAATTAGTCACCACTTCCAGATGAAGGCCTCTGGGTCTCAAGCAATGAAGAAAAAACTCAATCACAGCTACAATCTCATCACAGGTATTCTAGACTTTGTTCTCCTTGTGCAAGTAAAACTGTTAAAAATACTCCCCCCTTCCACAAAACAGAACAAAAACAAACCAATAACACATAGTTTGAATCCAAAAATAATAAGAGTGCTTCTGCAACTGGACCCAGCACCTCACAAATTTGTTAAGAAGCCACCCTTAGTAAACATATCTGAAAAAGGTGTTCAGATTCAAAGTGCTCTAAAACTCTGCCAAAACAGCATCTTCATTGCGGGACTTCTTGGGTGAAAAGTCTCGACACAAAGCAAATCATAGCTACCAAACAGAGTAGAATTGGTACTACTGAGCACTGGACTGTCCAAAAGGGCTTGCAACCAACACACTGCTGAGGAGTATTTCACTACATAAATGTGTAGAGGAAGCATTGCAGAGTATACCACCCGAATTACAAAGGAATGGCCTTCTCATGCTCCACAAAGACCCTTCCCAAAGGATACAACACTCTGACATAAAGACTCCTTTTTAAGTTGCTGCACAGGGCTCATTTTTTACATTTACCATATACTACGCCTTTTACATTTCCTCATTGCTACTTTCTGGTTGCCCCACTGTCACTGGCTCCCAGTTGCCTGCATCAAACTCTTCAATTTCAACCCCATTCACATCAATTGCTTCAACAAGAGCAGCATCAGCTGCCAAGACATCCAAAGGAGGTGAAGCTTCTTGCTCCGGAATGTTGCCACCAACATCCTCCTCCAACCAGTTAGAAAATTCTAAAGGCCTTGTAGGCCACTCCAGCAAAAATGAGTTCTTGACAAAAAAGCGCAGACATTCCAGTATGCGACTCTTGTCTGCCCTTATGGAGGAGTCCAAAAGTTTTGAGAGCAAACTAGGCCTAAGGATGCTAGAAGATGCCCCCTTCTGTCTGTCTTTACCCCTCATATTGGCTCTCTCTTCTCCACCCTTCCTCCGCTGTTGACGATCATGGACAAAATGGCACCTAGATCCTTTCTTGCAGCGGCCTCGCTGAAAAAAGTAGCAAGGCTGCTCAGAAGTTCTATGTGTTGGCTTGAGGCCTGTTGATTTCTGATTGGAAAGGTCAGACAAGGCCCCAGAACCCAGCACTGCATCTGTAAACTCATTTTCATTAGTACTGTTGGATATTTCCCCACTCGAATTCTCAAAGACAGACAATCCTGGCAAAGAGTTTGAACCATTCACTGTATCTGGAGGGTCAAGATCGATGCGAGCAATCTTAAATGGCTTCTCTCCTTTTTCTTCAGTCTGTGTCTCACATGTTTCAGCTCTGGGGCTACACTCCCGTTTCACACCATTCACTTGGGTAGACATTTGATTGGATAGAGTGTTTTGAGCAGGGGCAACATTCTCTGCTCCATTCCGGTTGTTACTGGAGAGCTTGCTATGGTCTCGCCCATAGCGATCAGAGATATAATACGATGGAATTTCAGCAACTGGGACACCTAACTCTGCCTGCCTTTGCAAAACCTCCTTAAGTCTCTGCAATAAATTTAGCCATGGAGATGTAAGATCAGCAAATCTTGCCTCTGTTTGTCACCAGCACACAGAAGGCACAGTTTCAACAGCACAGCAGACAACTCTGGAAGGTCTACATAATTTCCAAGGATAGCCAGTAGCTCACAAAACTTGCATTCAGTTCCTCTAGTATCCAAACTCAAAGCATAAATCAAGACACCCCTGCCTTCTTTGATGGGTTAAAAAGTGTTCTGTGACCCAACACTCCAACAAGCAGGCTCAATCTCTAGATACATAAGTTAACCTTACGTTTGTTGATTAGTCATAATTAGATCTGATCCTCCAACAGCCTCCAAGGCTGCTTGCAGGATCGGATCCTTCCAATTGACTGGAGACAGGCCAGTCATTAACTGTTTCATGACACAGAAATTTCACATGAGAGTTACCTGGCGTCGCAATCTTGCATCCTCATCCATCAACTCCCCCCTTGCCTTTCTTCCTTGCCTATCTTCTGCCTGCACACAAGTATACAACACCAAGATGATAAGTTGTAGCCAGCATAAAAAACAAATTTCAAATTTGGGTTTCATGTCAGGGTAAAGCACAGGGCAATGCAACCTACTGTCCACTGAGCTCCACAAAAGTAACAATAACAAAGCTATTGGCTACAAAACTTGAGACAGCAACCTTGCGTTTTATGTTTGAAGTGGTTGGATAGTTTCTTTTTCGCTCTTCACGCCATCTTCTTACTTCATCTTCACTCTCTTTTGAGCAAAGAGCTGCATCCCTGCATAGGACTACCACTGTTAGTTCAGTCGGCATATCATCAGAAAACTAAAATAGTGCAATGGAGATATCCCACTACTATTTGAAGGGCTACATTCTTCATTTGATCAATTGGTCTGTGTGAGACTTTCCCAAAGCGTCATGTTGCTACAATTATGAGTGACATAATCCAGGATGCCAAGCATCAACATACTTGATTGCTTTCATAGAGAGGGAGGCATTTTTCTTTCCATGCACCATTTGCTTGTGCTCCTTCACCATCTTCCCTACAAAGACCAGAAAAAACATCTTCAAGTTGGTAATGCTAAAATTGCACAGCTAACCTCAGATCTTTTTCCCTTTAATCCTCAGCACCCATTTGTTCAAACCCAGGCAACAGTAGACAGGAAAAAAAGGAGCCTGTGTATGTCTGAAGCCAATAGCTTTACCTGAGGCAGAGAAAGAACAGCTAGGTTCATCACACAGGACATGGGAACTCATGTGGGCCTTCATTTGACTAAGCACATCGAAGGTCTTTTCACATGGTTCACACCTCAATGATTTTGCCTGCAGCCTGCAAAACCTTACATTAACAACCCCCAACCAAATTGCAACTGATCTTGCACAACTTCTGAGTCTATAGTCACATGAGCAATGTCATCCCAGAAAAGCCATTGTGGAAGCAAAACCAAGTATACATAATTTGTACAAACAGACAAAAGAGGCAAAGAGGTAGGAAAAACACAAGTTTGCAGGAAACTTAAGCAACAAAAAAGTCCAGGAATTTCATAGCCAGAAAACAACAGCTCTCAGATCGGGGCAAGAAACTTACACTACTACAGGAGGAGCTTCGAATGGCTGACATGAAAATGGATGTGGGTCTTTACTCATAGAGACATGGCGACCACCAAATATTCCCCTCCCTCTTCCCATACCTGAGTCAATGCTCCTCACATTACCAAAAGCTCGATCTTCAGAGCTTTCTGGTAAGATGTGATAGGCATGTAAGGGTTTTGTGTGATGAGCATTCGGATTCATGAAGGGCCCGTTTTCTTGCCACGAAGGTCCAGGAAGGTCGACCCGAGGTTCCCATTGAGGTCTGCTGGTTCGTAAAAAACTGGCAGACCATGGTTGTTGTGAAGCCTCTCGAGCTGCTGAGGACGGCGTATAGTCATACTGAAATGGCATTCCTGCGTTGCCAATAGGGATCCCCATAGACGGCATTGAACTGTAAAGCTGGGGTTGCATATGTGAGTGAGCTTGGTCTAAACCTTGAGATAGAGCATGGCCTCTTCCATGCCAGGGCTGTATTGGAGAGTGCTGCTGCATATGTGAGTGAGCTTGGTCTAAACCTTGAGATAGAGCATGGCCTCTTCCATGCCCAGGCTGTAGTGGAGGATGCAAATGAGAAGGCGATGCCGAATACCTCATTCCTGCTGGTTGTCCATACATATTACGCTGTGCAGGCCTCATCAATATCAACAGATCTTTCTCGTCCTCCTCGTCCTCCTCCTCCTCCTCCTCCTCCTCCTCGGACAAATATCTTCGTGCAAACAAGAAAACTATAACCAACAAGAACAACAATAAAAGATTCTTGGAAATCAATGCATCTCTGGGCAAAGCCCAAAACCCTAAACACTACCTCCAACTTCTGTTTCGTCTTGTTTGCTTCCCCAAACCCTAACCCTAAATTCACCGCCTACCACATTTGCGATCCTGTCGACAGCGACAGGGACTATCGCATTGGATCCAACTTTTGGAAGGTTTACCTTATTAGAACCGGTTTCACATTAAGCGAACCGGTTTCTTTCATGAGAGTGTTTAGACTGTGTATATTGAAACGGATTTTTTTTGGTGTTTAGAGTGTGGACACAGTAGGTAGATGTACAACATATTATCTATTGGCAGGGCCAAGCATGTTTGCCATGCCTTATTAAAGATGGTTAGGGTGAACCCGCACCCACATCGGCACTTGGTACCTTCACCTTTTTGAGGGGCCTCTATGCGATTAGCGGTAATAATAAGCCCAAAATTTGTTTGATTTGAACTCAAAAGCCCTGATTTAGTCTGAAAGCATCTCCAACAATGCTCAGCAGCCTTTTTTTTTATTGGCAAAATATTGCCAAAAAGTGATGGACAAAAATGGCTTGTGAATTTCATTAAAGAAAAAAAATTTAGATTAAAAAAAAATCACCATATCGTGGTAGAGGGAAAGAGATCGCTTGCCATTTCGCACATAGCGAATAAGGCCTCTCACCTATAGTAATCATATCATATGATATCCATGTTGTCACATTAGCACTAGTAGAGCTATTGGATCTAGGTTATTCAACCAAGAAATCGCCATTGGATCTAGGTTAATTGTCAAGAGCATGATCATTGGATCTAGGTTAATTGCCAGGAACATCACCATTGGATCTAGGGTTATCATCAAGAAGTTTCAATGGGTTGCATGGTATCATTGCCACACTATACATAATGACAAGTCTTAGGTCTCATACACTTAGAAGTAAACACATAAACTAAATAATGAGCATTCATTTCAACTTGGAAGTTGCTCTATTGAGTGTTTTCGTTGTTTTTTGCTCCATGTTGTGATTCAATAGTTTCATTGTTTCTCGTTCCATCTTGTGATTCATGTCACTAGTGGGTTCCAAAGTTTAAAGAAGAGGTTGGGATTTTGGTAAAGTAATAAGTATGGGTTTTCAGTGCAACTATTTTAAGGTGAAACAAAAGCGCCAATGAAATATAATCGTTGTTATTCGTGTACACAAAGTTTAGAATGTTGACCAATGCCCATCGAATTGTTGTTGTTCATGTGTGTTGTTTGTGTGCAAAGAGTTGACAATGTTGAATGTTGTTCAACAATGTTTTGTTATGCATGGCAATGTTAGATGAACCTCATGGACATCATTGGTACGCACTAATCAATGTAAGTTTTCATTACTTTCTTTCCTTCATCCACTTGCTCCCTTTTAATTGATGTCATTTTTGTGACACATTATGTCGCATGTTTGCTTTAAAATTACAAGCTTGAAACTTTGCATACTTAAACTCACCAAAAGTTTAATTTGTTCCTGATTCAAGCTGACTTAGAGTTATGTTATTGATTCAAGCTTTGTTTTTTGGTCAATGAAACAGTGCATCACATGTTTGCATGAAGGTTTAAAAAGGTATAAGGTTTAACAAGTTTTAGGTTTAGGATTTAAAATCTAAACAAATGGAATCAAAATTATGCACAATCTAAAATCTAGATCCAACTTTTTTTCTTGATTGAACTTTGTTTAAGGTTTATTTTTGGTTAATGCACACTACATCACATACCTACTTTAGAGTTTGACAAGTTTTCAATTTAAGGTTTAAACAAAAAGAATCTAAATTGTGCATAATCCAAATCCAAATTTTTGCCAAGTTTAACTTACATTCATGTTTTGCATATATGTTGTGTATTTTCCCATACTTGTGCATTGTTTAATTATGTTGAAAAAGCCATATTTAACCTCCATTTTGCCTACATGTAAGAAAATAATTAATTGGGAGCTATGAGAATAAAGAAAATCTTGCAGTGCAGTAGCATGTTTTACTTTTGACAAAACTTTGGAAGTTACAGTTTCACAGTGCACATTGCAAACAGATCAACAGTTTAGTTCAATGGTTCACAAACTTGCCATGTGTGTTTTTCAACTTCACTTTGTTTCTATTTTTTAAATATATATTCTTGATTTGAAAGGCTTGAATGGCACCTATGAAAGGACACAAAAGGACACCATGTTGTCTAATTTCTTCAAGTCTAGGAGGAATCCTAAGGACACTTCTCCTCTTGTGATCCCTCCTAAATGTAAACCAATCCCATTTTTTGCAACAAGTTCTAGTGGCAACAAGGTTGAATCAAATTATGATTTCAATCACAATAATCTTGTTATGTAAATTTTTTTTCCTATTGATTGCCCATTTATGTTGCTTTTGTGGTTGATTTTTCAAATTTTCATGTTACTACAAAGGAGGAGGAATCAAAACTACTCCCACCTAAGAAACATAAAAAACTATGACAAATCATGTGGAAATGTCAAAATGTGTGGGCTACTCAATTCCCATGGGCAAAAATGATGAAAAATGAAACTAGAAAAGTTCACCATGTGAAATGCCTAGTATGTTCATGGGGAATGTTAGTTGGTGAGTGTGCAAACATGAACATGAACAGGTGAACATGATTGAATCTTTTTTGGAATATTTTGTTGATGTTGAAAGAATATTAGAAAAATATTTTTTGACACATGGTAAAAAAATATCATGTGGAAGAATATTTTTCCATTTGTACATGGATGAATGATATTTATGGATTAAAAAATACAAGTGGATGAAAAAATATATGAACAATAAAATTGGATGAAAAATTAAAACGAATGAACATAACCTATTCACAACCAAAAATTATGTGTCGATCCAAATTTTACATGTTCACAACTGAAAAGTATGTGTCAATCAAAATGTGACC
>Ga0209208_10001913_pt1 | contig 29812 bp, 23 predicted proteins | sample S1TSphfallax_3_FD_187694 | JGI IMG/M metagenome (GOLD analysis project Ga0209208, IMG submission 187694) | Host-associated microbial communities from peat moss isolated from Minnesota, USA - S1T2_Fd - Sphagnum fallax MG (SPAdes) (version 2) | ecosystem: Host-associated > Plants > Peat moss >...
TGTTTTTGTTTTTTCTTCGTTCTTTTAGTTTTTTCGACTTTTAAAACTCTAGAAGTTTTTTTTTTTCCAAGACTTTTTTTTCTTGTTATTGTTAATTTAAGAAGAAGATTTCTATTTTTATTTCTATTTTTTTCCTATTTTTGGATTCTTTAAGAATAAGACGATTTTTTGGGTTTTTTTAACTATTTTTTCATTTTTTCTGTTAACAAAATGCTAGACAATTTCTTTTTCTTTTATTCTGTTCCTCAATATTTCTATAAAACGAATTTTTTCAATTTTCTTTATTTCTTATTTTCAGCTTTTTTTAATTATTTTTTAAAATCTAGTAGACCATATATGTTCATACCATGTGCTTTTTAGGAGTTAGGTTTGTGTTTTTCAAATTTGCATATTAATGTGTATCATGTGTTTGATGCAAGTTTTGAATAACGATGAAATTTCAATTTGTAACCAATATCATTCAAGTTCAATTGTATCACTATCAATTTTACATTCAACATGTTATTAAAGTGGTTTCAACAAGAACTTACAAATGAATATACAATATGATGGCAAATGGAAATGGGTTTAGAAACATTTCTCTTTAGGTTAGAAAGTAACATGTATATTTTACTTCAGTTTCTTATATGTGATACTTGCATCAATACATACAATTTGTCTTTTTGCAATTCTAACCTTCTATTTATATTCTGCTTACAAACTTTGAATGTGAGCATTGCATTAATACTTTGAAGTTTTTCTTAAAAATACAAGTGAAACACATTGCAATGTTGCATTATTGAAATACAATGAACTTCAAAAACATAAAGTTTAATGTCAAATACTTGCTACAGGTCACAAAATAAACATTACTTTTACTAGAATAAATTTCTAATACCCACATTTCTAATAGGCCGTTGTTGCCAGCATTGATTTGCAGCTTTAAAGAGGATGTCAGCCAATGTACGAGATGTGAACAGTGTATTAGTGTACTAAGCTACAGGCTGCTTGGTCCATAAATGTTTAGTCCTCTGATACGGTGAGCACTCCATACGCACCCGATCCAAAAGGTGCCTCTCACCTCACAGAAGAAGCAGTGCGATAGATGCAGCTGTATTTGAGAAGGAGAAGAAGGCTCAAAAAAACAATTCTGCCTTGACCCAATGCTGACTGATACTCAAGGGAAGAGATAAAAATTATGCCTAAGAAATCTCACCTTTGATACTCACCAGTATTTCACAGATTTTTAAAAAGCCCAGGGCGGTTTTCAGCTCTTATAGCCTAGCATCTCTTCTATGACACCAGATAAGCACATAGTAGTCATACAAAGGAGGTGTCTACCCCTGTGGAAAATTTCCCCTTGGATTCTGCTATGTTGGCAAATGGTACCTGCACAGTGAAAACCTCAGAGGAAAGCATTGCATAACAGTAAATATCCAAGTGCATCTCTATTTGTTCTCTCCTCATCTTCATATACCTCAGGAGCCCTCCGTGCAAGTACTGCAGGGAGGGCTCCTGAGGTATTTGAAGATGAGGAGAACCCTCTCTTCGTGTAGAATACCTGGGAGCCGTATTCCAGCTGTGAAATGCCGGAACCGGTATTATGCGCTTGCACAGACCAAGCAAGGCAAAAGTCCTTTATCTCCACCCCGCATATAGCAACGTTCTTCGCGCTGAGATCACGATACCACCCTCTACTCTGATGGAAGTACGTCATTCGAGCATCGAAAGAGGAGGTACCATCCCCGCTTTGTCCTCCACCTCCTCCACCTTCCCATCTAAGTTACACCGTAAGGCTGTAAGCCCCTGCGCGTGAGCCCCGAAACGACGAGATACTAATGGGTGCCGAAAGCGTGCAAACAGATCCACGTCCTTCTCCACTGCATTAACCCCAGCGCCGCCTTAGAATCCACACAAACGACTTTCAAAATCTTGGCGGCTTCCTCGATTGAACACTTGAACGCTACAACTACATACGGAGACTAAACCCAAACTAGGGGTCCTCCCCAGCTGCTCATCGTGGAACTCATCCATCAAATGAATCTATCTCTCGCAATTTATCTGCAATTCAGCCGTCCGAAGTCGCCGCCTCAAGTCGCTAGCCGTCTTCTCCCTTAGGTCGTGTGACTGAATACACTCTCACAAACCCTAACCCTAACAAAATGGGCTCTTCCAGAACGCGTGACCGATTTTTTATCGTCCATTTTCACACTTGAAAAACCGACACGATCAAAAATAGAGCCAACCGTAAATGGCTACCCATCTGCTCAAGAAAACGCCCATAAAAGTGTTATGAATAAGACACAAATACCAATTTTGTTTAGGGTAAAGCTCCAAGGGCAGCGTTTTTCTTAGGAAATTTGTTTTTGGACAAAGTGACGATCATCCGAAGGAAGATTTTTTAAAGTGATGATCAACCATAGATGAATCTGGCTATAAATCATAGATGGAGCACAAAGCCCTGGCAAACTTCATTAAACAAGCAGCTAGTTGCCCAATGTCTCTGCTTAGAATGTATGGATATTACTATAGTACTTGAATGATTTCGGCAACAAACTGTTGAATAATTAATTAAATCTTAAATCTTAATTTTGGCACTTGGTTGTTTAATTCTAAAATTTTCAGCAGGTAATGGGTATTTAAAATAATAAACAATCTCTTTTCAAGGTTGTAGAACAATCTAGTGCATCCAAATAGTCTTAGTCTTAAGACTTAGTACTTGAAGATTTGTAATTCAAGCCTAATAGTTGAACTTTTGATTTTATTAAAATTTTGGCATAATTTTTTTTAATTCAGAAATTCAACAAAATTAAAGACAATTTAATTTATGCCAAATCTGTTTAGGTACCGTGATATTCAACTTATGTGATAATATTGCCAAACATAATTTGAATGCAAATAATATTGATTTGTGATCAGTCCAATATGCTTCAACACATCCAAACATATATTGTTGGGTGGTTGCATTTGTCCATATGTGATCAATATCGGTACCATAACTTGTCATTTTTATAAAAAAACTGAAGTTTCATTGAATAATGATTCATAAAAATTTTAAGTTCATTTGGTTGTGTTGAGTTTTGGTCAAGCTTATAAATGTTGAAATCACCCCTTATTATGGTTGGACAATGTGTTATCATTATGTCCAAAAGTTTTTGAAGTTGATTCATGAATGTTGAAAATAACAATGTTGAAGGTTTATATGGCTATTATATGTATAGTTTTTCTTTCATTTATATTGAATGTTGTAATAAATTCAACCCTCAAAATAGTAGATGTTTCATGTGATGATAATGTTACGAATTTGTCATATATTATCATTTTGTCATTTCATGCATAATATATATTTATGCTTGAATATTTTTCTAGAACAATGAAAAAGGTAATATTTGATGTTTGTGGATTGAAATGTGTTTGATTGAGACATAATATATGAGATTTTTTCAAATTGTAAAAAACATCACAAAGTTCCAATATCATGAAATTTCAATAAATTCATGCAAACATTGTAAAAAATATGTTCATGCAAAATCTACAGGTTTCAAATTGCAAATATGGCAAAAAAATTATATATATGATGTTGTCTTTTATATTTATGATGTCTTGATGTAACGTACGACCAAGGCAAGGGCTTGCAAGGTTGCAAGCCAAAAGAAGAAGCCCGGGAGTGAACAAAAGTGTGAAGGAATGAACCCTCACATTCCCAAGGGAGCTTTCACCTTAGGAGTTGGAGTCCCGGTGGACTCCTGAATCTTTAGAGAGCGATTGCAAGGGCCAAAATTTAATGGATTAAAAAAAAATTTAATATCATTGGAAACCCATTGAAATGTAAATGTTTAAAATGGGCTTGCATGACCTATTTGGACATCTGAAACACAAATTATAGCCAAAAGAGGGCCCAAGAGTCAAATTGGCAATTTGACTCCCGACCATTAAAAGTCGGGAATAGACCCGATTTCCTTGCGTACAGGCAGTGTGTGACATATTGTTAGAAAGCTCTCAACAAGGGCTACAACTTTGCTTTAGACCTCATCTCAATCGGAGGTTTACACACAAAGTTATGAGGCCCGAAAGTCATGGGAAACCCAACTTTGGCAATTTCGGGACTCCCATTTGAGAGTCCCGAAACAAAATGCCATTTGGATGTGGGCCTCATGGAGAGGCACAAAGTATACTATAAAGGGGAAGGTGGTGGCTTCCCCCAAGTCTAGGCCGTGGTGAGTCTTGTAAGTCCGAGTTGCTCATGGTCCATCCTAACACCAAAAGTGCTCCAACTATGCATTAACCACCTTGTGTTGGTTTTATGCAGGTCCATATGAATAAGTGCTTGTCAATTTTCCTAGTCCCATCCCGAAGCTCCAGCACACCCCTCTACCCCTCCAAAGTGCTATGAATTAAGGAACGTGCCCTGATTCCTTACTCTTCCGATATTTTCAGTTTAAACTCACATTTGAGTCCATTAAAGAGTTTGGGAGCGCATTATTTGTTTTTAAAGATTTTATCTTAAGTGTTGGAGAATAATATTGTAAATAGGTCCTTCTTTAAATAATTATTGGAAAAAAAAATTCCACTACATGTACCAACACCTGTAGTAAGGAATAAATGAAGTAGTTCACTTAAATTGCATTTTTTCAAAGGATATAAATTCTCAAGTGGTATTGATTTTAGAATTGTGTTTGTCATGTAGGGGGCCATGGAAAATTGAAACAACAAATAACTTTATTTTTCATTTTACAAGTTTTTTTTATAACGATGTCTTTGAGTTTCACTGAGATTTGGTGTTCATTTTATCATTATCAAATGTACTATACTTATCCACAAAATTTTAAATTATTCTATTGAAGTCCAAACCATGTGTTAGTGCATTTGCACCCATAAAAGTCCATGATATGTTCATTTCCAAGGTTTTGAGATTTTGTAACAAAGAAAAAATACAATAAAAGTTCAAAAATCATAATATCTTTCATCTTTCATTCATAGTTTTCAAAAGCTTCTCATGTGATGGTCATAGTAACAAGCACATGTGATAAAATCAGATCATATAAGATCCACAATGTGCTTTGTTTCCAATTTATCAAATGGCATGCTAAATTCAAGTTTCTAACTATTAAAATCATATGAGCATTGTAACAAAGGAAGCCATTTACTTTCAACACTAATGAATGTAATAAAAAATGTTGGGGGCTTAATTGATGTATCATTGCAAATACAATATTTTAAATTTGACTTAAGTAAGTAGGTGAAATTTTTTCATGAAAGATCCATGTATCTTAAATATAAATGTAATATAACATAGATTTTGGTTTGGTTTATTAATGACTTCATGTGCTTGAAGTTGACATCCAAGTTCAATTTTCCATTATGTATTTGAATCCAAAATGATGATACAACATAATGGATAAATATTTTTATAGCTTTAAAAAACAAGGTTGGTATGTGTGTGGCAAAATCATGGTTTTTATGCAAGAGTCCCATTGAACAATTGTTTGATATGGCATTCTAATTCCTTGGTTGCTATGAGGTCAACCAAAAATTGTTGGAAAGTTTAATTTTTCACAATGATTGTTTTAGAAAAGACTCAACAACTAAAAATCTTCACTTGGTGCACAATCGTAACATTTTTAAAGTAATCATAAATTTGTTCAAAAGACAATATGTTTTGCACCATAGTTTATATCTTCTTGTTCATTTTCAAATATGTCTTCATTGTTGTTATCATATGGCACATCATGTGTGTCATAAGAAACAGGTTTTACAAAACAATGTGAACATATCAAGCCATTGTGGATGGATTGATATATCATAATCTTTATATAACAATGTGTTGAGGAAATCATGCAAAGTTGTCATAGAATAAGGTTTGGACATACGTTACTTGTCAAATATATTGGCAATTCATATTCCATTTGTCTTTTTAATGACAACCCAATAGTTGTTTCATAATGTGGAAGACAAAATCAAATTGATTAGGTAAAATTTACTTTTTTTGGAACATTTATTTTTAAAAATTAAATTCTATATTGGTCATAACCTTGGAGTTGCCAACTTTGAACAAAAACCAAATGTTTAGCAATAACAATCATTCTTTTAATTCTTTTTTTTTTAACAAAGTCTATGGGGTTATTCAATTTAGTATTTTTTGGGAGTAAGAGCTTTGGAGTTTTTTTTTTTTTTTTAAATGAGAAACAACTTTTACACAACAATGTTTTAATTCACCAATTAGAATATTAACACAATATTTTTAGATGGTTATTTTATATTATCACATTCTTTTTTTCTAAAGCATAATCAATGACAACACACACGTGGATGAATTGGTGTATCTTTAAGTTGTTCAAAATATTTAACACAATGATCCAATGATTTTTTGATCAATTCCAAAAATGTGTCTTTTTGTGTTGTGTTGATGCAATTTTGTGGAATGTTACAACTAGTCAAATTTGTGTTCAATTAATGAAAAGGAAGTTGTTGGGCTTGTAATTGAAAGTTATTAATTTTATTAGTATTAACATTTATATTTGTCATAGGTTGGACGTTGTCCAAAGAAAAGTTGGTAATTTTTGCAACATATATATATCATATAATGTGACATAAATGATGATAAACTTAGGTAATTGAAATATGGAATTGTCAAACAAAAATTTATTTGTTATATCTTTTTAAATGGATAATGGAAATGTAGTCATCAAATCCTATATAGTCATTGTTATGGATGGGTTGCCAATGTAAATGTTTATGTTTGTAAACATGTTCATATGATGTTTTAGTTTTATGTTTTTGTGAGTGCATAACATCATTAATATCATGCAAAGGTAAAAACCATTTTCTCCCATGTTATTTAATGCATTATGTTTTTGGTTTGGTGTCATGTTCCATGGGTTTGAATCCAACATGTTTTGATCATTCAATTGTGAAATATTATGAAAAATGATTGGCTCATAGTGCCTTTTATAAGATTAAGTATTTCATCATGGTAAAGTAATTGTAATGGACTATTTGTAATAAAGTCATCATTAGCCCACAAGCATATCACACAATTTCTTTTTGATCACACATAAATAGGCTTTTATAAATAATTTGCCAAAAAAAATATTACACAATTGTCACATCACAAACCTTCACATTTTGCATTTATGGCCATCTTGTCCACATAGGTTTGCAAGGAATCGATGCCATGATCTTCATAGAATAAGGAAGCATCAAAATGAATATTAATGATTTCTTGGAATGCAAGAGTAGGTTGTTGGAGAGATTGTGCAAAGTCAACCATACATTAGGAATGATGTTGGGGTGAAGTTTGTGAGTAATGAAATACAAATGACACTAAATCAAACAAACCATAATCGACTACAAAAGGATAATTTTGAATTTGTTCAAGATGTTGAACATTGAACAAATTGTCAATAATCATGTTGACAAATGATAGAAAAGTGGGGTTTGTTGGACAATCCAAAAAATTAGAAAACTAACAAAAGCCTAACCAAAATAACTTATTTTAAAAACTTACTAAAATAAAAATTTACCAAAGTTTAAAGTTACCAAAATCAATATGGGTGGGAAAGTACTTACCCCAAAAACTAACAAAAACTTACTCAAAACAAAAGCTTATTAATTCACTTTTACTGAACCCAAGTTGGTTGGTAGAAATGAAAAACTAACTAACTTTGCATTTTGACTCCTTTAATTATTTTGAAATGTTTGATTTAGAACTTGGAATTCCTTAAACTTGAAATTTAGTAGTTTGGGAGTTCAAAACAAGTTGAATTCTCACCTAGATCTCCAATGGACAAACCAAATGTAGGACCTTTATTTAACAATTGAATTTTGGACCTTAAAATATTTTTAAAAATACAATGAAAAAATGCAAAATGCATAATTCTAAAAAAAATTATTTTTAAAATGTCGAATTTTTAAATATTAAATAATCATAAATTTTTTTAAAAACCTTAAAATGCAAAGTCAACAAGAATGCATAATTAAGGAACTTGGAACATTAACAAAAATATCACAATATCAAAAAATAATAATTCAAAATTCAGAAAAATTAAGAATTTTTTTTAATGGAAATATTTGTAGATTTCAAGTAAATATAATGAAAAAAAAATTGAATTTAAAAGAGATTCATAATTTTTTAAATCCCACAAAAGGGGGGGAAATGAAATTTTAATTTGAAAAATCAACCAAAATTAGAGAGTTAAAAAGAATGAAAAAAAAAGCAAAGCAAAAAAAATCAAACTTTAAAAAATGGGAAATTTTGTAGAATTGAAGTGAAAATTTAACAAAATCACCATAGTAGTGACATACGAAATACGAGTATTTTTCGAAGGTGCTCAAAAAGAAGTATTTTCAAGTTTTTTAAAAAAGCATTATAAAAATACAAAGGCTTGAAAATTGGCCTTTGTATCAAGTATTTTTTTAAAAGCCCAAAAAAACGTAAAATACGCGTATGTTTGAATCAAATTGAGAGTATGTCACTACTATGAAAATCACATACTTGATAAAAATTCCAAAATTAAAAAAAAGTAGGATTGATAAAGTACAAAGTCAACAAAATGTAGAATTATAAAATTGTGGAATTTACAAATTGAAAAATTGAAAAAGTGCCCAAGGAACAAAATTCTAAAATAGATTCATGTAGAATTAGCAAAATGTAAAACTAAAAAATACAAAATTGGCAAACTTGTGTGGAATCGACAAATGAAAAACAATTATGTTTTAGATTGCTATTAAAACGTATCATGAATATATGGTATATGAAGATATGAAGGTATGTTTATTGAAAATGTAAATGTAGATGTAAATGTTTTTGGAAGCCAATATAACACAATAACAATATGCATATATAAAGAAGTTTGGCCATCTTATAATATGGACTTGGAAAACTAATTGAATATAAAGATCACATTTATTACATAAAAGACTGAAAATTATTTCATGTTAGTGAAAATGTGCAACAATTTAAATAGGATTACAAAACTTTAAACATCTAAACCTTCAAGTTGAACTATAGGTTAAAACAATGGTATTTTTAACATCTTGAAACATGAGGTGGATTAAATGGAAAAATGATAACCTTGCATGTAATGACAAACCCATCATGCTAAACATGGAAATTGTAAACTTTTAAATTTTTGGACTAAAAGAGATAAGATTGGGATTATGATCAATGAAACAATAGTCAATAGTCTCACATAACCTTTGTTACCGCCCACAATGTTTTTCATGATTTAGAATGTGGAGGCACCTTTGCGGAGTTGCTTAGCTAAGTTGTGAAACTCAACTTGGAATATGGCAACAAAACTCATTTACACCAATCACAAATGTAAAAGATTATTTGCTAAAAATAGAATGATTTAAAGTAATAAAATTGATAAAGTTGTGTGTGTGTGTGTGTTCGAGAGAGGTCCCATTTGTAACCAATAGTTCAAATTTCCAATTGATCTCACCATGCACACCAATGACATCAAATGCAATGGTCATTATTGTAAAATGTTACGACATGCATCCACCAAAACTATTGATCACGTCTTTGGGATGAAAAAATGGTATGATGAGAGAGTTGAAAATAAGGATGATTGCCATTTTAATGGTTATAAAAAGCTCAATATTAATGGTCTATTTTGAATGTCCTTTTTCATAATCAAATTTGCCTTTGACAAAAAAAATTTTAATCGCAAAAATTTGTATTTCTTGTTCAACTCAGAATGTGTCTTTATCAAAACACCCTTGATGTTAATAATGATTATGGTGGTACCCACAAAATCAATCACATTTGCTTGGAGGTAGGATTAAGTAACAAATTTGGTTGTGGATCTAGAGAAAAAAGATGAATTCCCATACACTCTTAAAACCAAACAATCACAGACAACATTACAAATTGTGTGATCAATGTTTTCAACTAGCACAAATGGTCACTCATCTTGCTTTGCCATTGGAGCTAATTGGACCAAAACTTGCCAATTTGAACATAACAAAATGAAAAAATATATAAAGAAAAAAACAATAAAAAAACTAAACATATATATTTGGTTGAGATTAATGAACACAAAACAAGTTAATAGATGCAATTTTTTTTGAAACACTTAAAACAATGATGAAAAAGTTGACAAACAATGAGAACTTAGGTATTAAAAAAATCACCATAAGAAGGAAAAGAAGATAGAAAAATGCAAACATGAAAATGAAAAAGAGAAAACAATCTAAATGATTTTAGTCCCCATTTGTGACTTGTGGTTAAGGTTATCTTCTAATTATTAATAAGCTTAGGGCTACCCATGGCCCTACATTGCGTCTCTAGGTAGAAATCTCATGTTATACCAAGTGAACCTCCAAGTTTCTAGGCAATAATCAATATACCATTTCAAATTTAACGAATATAATAAACTTAGGCTTTTTTTAATCTACTCATTATAAACATTATAAGTACCTCGAAGCCTTGTTTATTTATAACTATTTAAAAATAATGCAATGATGATTACTTCAAAAGATAAAACGCATCAAATAGTTGAAAGTGGCAATATTGTTCTTAATGCCATCAAAGATGTTGGAGGAACCATTTTTTGGCCTCTCCATAAAGAAAAATCATAGGATGAAACCTTCTCTTGGGAATAAATGTCCAATAGCCAAGGTGAGCAAACAACAACTCAGTTAGTTCACCATTTTGAATGAGGTCTCTTAACAAAATTTGAATATGGGTACCCAATGTGAAGGTATTCATTAAGCCCAAAAAATGTTAAATTCGAATATCATCCCCTGGTTTCGGATGCCAAGGGTATTACACCCCCATATTGGAACCCCTTGGTTTTAGATGCCATAAATGTTGGAGAACAATTTTTTGGCTTCTCCATCAAGAGGTATCTTAACTTGTGAAACCTTCTTGGGGGGGGGGGGGGGGGGGGTAAAGTGTCCAATAACCAAGGTGAACCAACAACAACATTGCTTGGTTCACCATTTTGAATGAAACCTTTTAATGACATTGATATGGGTACCCACTATGAAGGGGCAAACATTAAACAATAGCAATGATTAAATGTGACACCAAATTCAACATAATTATAATATAATACAATACAATGCCCATCAAAAAAACAAAATCCACACAATGATTAATGCTTGATTTTATTTTTCTTACATTATTTTCAAAAGAAAAAATAACTAATGCAATGTTTATAACCCCCCTTTATAGCCTAAAGGTCCCAAATTTGATTAACCTTTTCCTTTAAAAAAATTTCATTCCCAAATGAAATGGATGATTCTTAAAAATGAATTGTCCAAAACTAATTTCTTTGAAGATAACCATTGACACGCTCCCAAACTCCTTGATGGATTCAAATGTGAGCCTAAACTAAAAATAACGGAAACACAAGGAGTCGAGGCATGTTCCCTGGCTCACAGCACTTTGGAGGGGTAGAGGGGTGTGTTGGAGCTTCGAAATGGGATTAGGAAGAGTGGCAAGCATCAATTATTCACACGGACCTGCACAAAACCAAACACAAGGTGGTTAGTGCATAGTTGGAGCACTTTTGGTGCTAGGACGAGCCACGGGCAAACTCAGACTCACAAGACTCGCCACGGCCGGGACTTGGGGGAAGCCACCACCTTCCCCCTTATAGTATACTCTATGCCTCTCCATGAAGCCCACATCCAAATGACATTTTGTCCTAGGACTCCCAAGTGGGAGTCCCGAAATTCTAACATTTGGGACTTCCACGACTTTACGGGCCCATAACTTTGCATGCAGAATGGAAATGAGGTCTAAAGCAAAGTTGTAACCCTTGTTAATAGCTTTCTAAAGATATGTCACATGCCACGTGAATGTGATTATCAACTTTTAGTGGTCGGGAGTCGAATTGGCAATTTGACTCTTGGTCCCTTCTTTTGGCCATAACTTGTGTTTCAAATGTCCAAATGGGTCATGTGAACCCATTTTAGACATTGAAGTTCCAAGAGCTTTCGAATGGTATAAAGAACTCCTCAATCCATTAGGTTTTGACCTTTGTAATCGTCCTCTAAAAATTCGAAAGTCCAACATGACTTTAATTCCCAAAGTGGGAGCTCCCTTGGGAGTGTGAGGGTTCTTTCCCTCACACTTCTTTTCACTCTTGGGCTTCCCTCTCGACCCGCAACTTAGCAAACCCTTGCCTTGGTCGTAAGCCCAAAGCTAGGGTTACGACAACCATGTTCCTAAGGGAAAATGGGTTTTAAGTTGTTCCCTGGGGAACAACCATATTCTGGAATGAGCAAGGTCTTAAATTGCCACAAGGAATAATCATGTTCTCGAGGGAAAAAAAGGGGTTTATGTTCTTCCCTTGAGCAATTTAAATTTTGGGGAAGGTACAACTTAAACATTTTTTCCCTTTGGGACATGAATATTTCATGGGGGGGCAACTTGAGCCTTTTTTCCCCTAGGGACATCATTGTTCCTTTAAAAAAAAAGGCTTAAATTGTTCACAATGCAACTTAAATTGCTTCTCCTTAGGGAGTTGATGGTTCCCCAAGGAGAAAAAAAGTTAAGTTGTTCCCCAAGGCAACTTAAGTTCCTTCTCCATGGGGAAGAATCATGTCCTTAGAAATATAATGATTAAAAGTAACTTCCCTAAGGAACAATGAACATTCCTAGGGAAATGCCCAAGGTCCTTAAAGAAACATATGTTCTGAATTTTTTTACAACCATAATTATCTCATGTTTGCTTTTATATAAGCTTGCAACCTATCATTGGAAATCTTTTGAGGAAAATTACAACTTTGTAGTTGGAAGCACTTCAATCATAATTCATATGAAAAAGTTATGATTACACAAAGTTTCAAACACAGTTGTTCCCCATAGAACATGGTTGCTCCCCCAGGTAACTTAAACCCTTGGTCGCTTAAGCACATTGTTGGCTTCAAAGAGCAACCATGTCCCCCAAGGAGAAATGGGCCTTGGGAAACAACCATGTCCCTTGGGGAGAAAGGGTCTTAAATTGCCCTAAGAGCAACCATGTTCCCTTGGGATTAAATGTGTTTGAAACTTTGTGCAATCATAATTTCCCATATGAATTTTGATTGAAATCCTTTTAATTACAAAATTGTAACGTGCCTTGAAACCTTTTTAATTATAAGTCGCAAGCTTATATAAAAATTGAACGTGAAATGGTTACGATTTAAATTTTTTGGGACATATGTTTATTTAGGAAATTTGGGCCCTTCCCTAGGGAAGGGTCATTACTCCTTAGGGAGGTGCCTTTCTCCCGAAAGACATTGTCCTTTTCCCAAAGGAATGTTTTTTATTCCTTGTGCAAATTGTTTTTCAAGGTACTTCATTTGTTCCTTAAGGAATTTTTTTGCTCCATGGGGAAGTTATATTATTCCCTAAAACAATTTTCTTGGGTCTTGCATTTTTTTCCTCCCTAGGGAAGTTGCTCCCTAATGGCAACTAACTTTTTAAAAATTAAGTAAATGTTTTATGTATGTTTTCAACTATTTTGTTTGTTGGTAAAAAAAATTGGAAAAATGATTAAACCCTGGACCTTTGAATTGAAAAAAAATTCTAACCAATACATCAAATGTTTTGTCTTTGAAACTATTGTGTAAGAAAGATATTTACAATGTTAATCATTGAGTGGATATAATAAAAAATATTTGATTTTTTTTTATGTTGGTCATTGTACTACAAATGTGTTGAACCCAATGCCACATTTAACTTGTTGTTATTATTCAATGTTTTCCCTATTGGTAAGGTACTTAATAAACCCAAGTATACATATATATTTTAAGCATACCCCTAGGTTTTGAATGACATAGCTTATAGCCCCATTGTTTAACTCTTGATCCCATTATCTTTGCCCAACATTACACACATTCCATTACCTTATAGGTGGGTTTCCAAATGGAATCACTTCCAATAGTATTGCAATAGAAGGACAATTTTAACACATGTCTATCAAATGATTAATTCGTTTTCAAATTTTTATCTTGGAAAAAATATATATAATTTTTATTTTCACAAATTTATGTTATTTGAAAAAATATATTAAAAAAAATTTCAACATTTTTACAAATAACTAATTGGTATTCAATAAAAGCTACCAAGGTATTCCATAATTATTTTAGGAAGTGTCCAAAGTGATGGGCCAATTGTTTTCTTTGATGAACCATTTTTTCAAAGTTTGAAGTTTTTTTTTTCTCTAATTAACTATTTTTCCAAAGTTTTTAAACTTTGTAAATGTTATACCTTATTAATAGGTTCAACCAACCAACACTAAATATTTTTTATTGGGAAAAAATAATGTTCAACATGTAAAACATTTCAAAATATGCTTCATTTTCCTTCACAAAATGTTTATTCTAATAATATTATATGATTAAAGTTTTGGCACATCTAAAATAATATAGTTTCAGCTGAATTTTGTAGTAAACTATGATTTTTTCTAAATCCCAAAATTATATTATTTTAAAATAATTTAAATAATACAAATAATACAATTTGTTTCAAATTTGAAACTTTGAAAAAGTGATGGATCAATGAAATTGATTAATTTTTCAAAAGAAATTTGGGATCCACCTCATAAGTCATAACTAAATTTTTAATTAACCACATAAAAGTTTTTTTTTTAAATTTATTTCTTCTTCCCATTGTTGGGCCTTTATCCATTTTCAAATAATGTTCATGAAAAATACCAAGAAACACACTACAAAATGCCCCTTCACACCCCCTTGCATTACCTATTAAGAAGAAAATCACCTCATAAGTTAGTGAACAAGTACATATATGTTACATAGAGTTTCTAATTCCAATAAAAAAGAACCAACAAACATAAACATTATCACAATAGAAATATCATTATAAATGTCTAATTGTAATATATTTAATTTACAATTCACATATTTGTGTTAATTGAAATGCTCTAAATTTCTTTTTAAACAAACCAAACTACATGTTATTGTGTAATTGTGTAATCTTTTCCTTTAATGGTAGAGCCAATAAAGCACCCCCAACAAGCCGGGAAAAAAAAAAACAAATAGAGAGGAACGAACTCTAAGCCAAGAAAGTAAAACCCAAAGTAGGTGACTAAGAGGCAAAGGAACAAATCAAGTTCCAAAACCCATGCCAATCACAAAACTTTAGTTATGTTGTTATATTATGGGTACACACTAAAAACTAAATACAAATCAATCTCAATCTAAAAAAAGGATTAGCTCTCAAACACACATCTAAAAGTCATGCAAAGTGTTGGAATTTTGAAATTTTGATTCCATGAAGTTGAATGTGTGGATATAATTTTGAAAACAATTGGATGAAAAATGAAAAATTGCCATCATTGAAAGTTTAAACTTTCTAATTTTGAGTAGTTTCCAAAATTGCAAGTTTTTGAAAGCTTTGATCATAATGCTACTCCAAAAAGAAATTCTGATGGATAAAAGGTATGCATATGAGTCATGTCGAAAACGTCTTTAAAAATGTTTTCAAAAAGTTGAAATGAATGAACAATGGATGGTCTATTTATTGTTTATTGTTTACAATTTTACATTTGTTTGGGACCAAAGAGTCCATTAGATGAAACATATTATGGAAGATAGATTGTCCTCTAGTAATGGTAGCATGCCACAAACTTGGCTAGGGCGACCATGTTTGTAGTTTGCAAAAGCGTTCCTTAACTTTTTGTGTATTTGAATAGACAAGGAACAAGTGTTTTTCATCCTCTACCTTCCCCAAGTCATAGCCTTGACAAAGCCTCTCTACATATGGCACAACCTTCCACGCACCTAACATTACTTCAAGTTACGTGTTGCCACACCGAAATCGAATTAGATCTTTCCGTAATTGAACACAGCTCATGTCACATATTATCCTTCACCCTTTTTACACTCAACATTATGTGGGGAAAAACTGGAGGGGGTGGGGAAAAAATAATGAAATTGCATGGGGTCGGAGCTCAAGATGAACACCGCATTCTGACCCCAAACAGATGGACAAATCGAGAGGGTGAACTTGGTTATCCAACAATTCCTAAAGAATTATGTGGCGGCGGATCAACAAAAGTGGGTGGACCATTTGGAGTTGGTCGAATTTTGTTACAACAATTCGAAGCATTCAGCAACTGGTTCCACCCCTTTCCAAATGGTGACGGGCAAGTCACCAATTGTGCCCACAACTTGGGCCACACTTGGGCAACCCCCAAGTGATGCAAGTGAGGAAGTGTTGATGGTCACACAACTTGATGAATAAAGGCGGCACTTGTGGGAGATGGCTAAAGCCAACCTTGAAAAGGCACATAAACGATACAAGGATTTTGCGGACAAGTTCCGACGAGAGGTGAATTTCGAAAAAGGAGATGAAATGTGGTTGAACATCAAAAATTTCCAATTGCCAAAAGGTTTGAGCCACAAGTTTTTGGGCCCATATGTGGGTCCATTCAAAATGTTGGAAAAGAAATTTCTCGACACTTACAAATTAGAACTACCGAATTTTTTTAAAGTTCATCCCGTATTTCATGTTTCGCTTTTGAAGCCAGTCATTCGTGATGCCTCAAAGGCCTAATTGAGAGCACAACTCGAGGTCCCCCACCAGATCTGGTTCATAATGAACCAAAATTTGAAGTGGAAGATGTGCTCAAGTCAAGGCAACTGAGGGGGCGAGAGGAGGAATACTTGGTCAAGTGGAAAGGATACCATCCCATAGAGGCATCTTGGGTGAACGAATCTAATATGGAACATGCCCAAGAAGCCATAAAAGAATTCCACAATAGACCAGCAAAGAAACAAAAGAAACATAAAACGTGATGAGGACATCACCTTTCTTTTAGTGGGGCAAGGAGTTACACAAATGTACCACATCAAGTTGTAAGTGAAATAAAGGTTAAAAAACTTCTAAGAAATTGCATCACGAACATAATGAGTATTACCAAAATAGTTGTCAAATGGCATGGACAAATGGAACTTTCTTTCGTAAGCCTAAATCAAAATTGAACTCCCACATGGGCGCTAAGAGAAACCTTGGCCCTAAAAGAGGAGGCAAGCAAGGTGAGCTTGCGGGGACGTGTATATGCTCAAAGTGCATCTTGAAGGGTTGGTTGGTAGTGGCGGCCAACGCGGGAAGTCATGACCCCATTCGCATACTATAATCGCGTAACTTGGGACTTAGAAAACACAAGCCTAAACGTTGTTTTTCATACCTTGATAAGCAGACCTTTAGTTAGGCTTGATTGTTGTGATCAAGGCACAAGGTTGGAAAAGGAGTCATGTCAAATAATTTAGGTCAAGATTAGACTTGGCTTAAATTCCTCATGAGGGGAAGGATGGAATAATTAGCTCCCAAATGAGGGTTTCGTCAAATATGTTAGTTTATGTCTTTTCACGAAACAAAGGTTAAGGGTTTTTGTGAGACCTTTAGACTTGCCAAGAAAATGTTGGAAACTTGGGGACGCCTAAGTTAGCTTGAAGCAAGGTCTCGTCGCAAAAGTTGGCAATCGATGGCCAAGGATCCAAATGAAAGCAATTGCATTGAGAAAATAAATTTTAAGTGTCAATGAGGACATTGACCTCTTCTTTTAGTGGGGGAGAGTGTCGCAACCTTAGCCTTGGGCTTGTGACCAAAGCAAGGGGTTACAAGGTTGCAGGCCAAGAAAGGAGCTTAGGAGTCATGTTGCATGCTCCCGTGAGTGCAAGAGAGTGTGAGGGAATAGACCCTCACATTCCCAAGGCCCACATTGGGAGTTCGAATTTTGGTGGAATCCCAAATTTGTAGAGCGCGATTGCAGGGGTCAAAATTCAATGGCTTAAGGAGTTTTTTATACCAGTGAAAAGCCCTTGGAACATAGATGTTCAAAATGGGCTTGCATCACCAATTTGGACATCTAAAACACAAGTTATGGCCAAAAGAAGGGCTGGGAGTCAAATTGGCAATTTGATTCCCAACCACTAAAAGTTGAGAATTGATCTGATTTCCTTGCATGCAAGCAACGTGCGACATACCATTGGAAAGCTCTTGACAAGGGCTACAACTTTGATTTAAACCTCATCTCCATTGGAGGTCTGCATGCAAAGTTATGGCACCCCAAAGTTGCAAGAGTCCCAAACTTGGCAATTTCGGGACTCCCACTTTGGAGTTCCGGGACAAAAAACCATTTGGATGTGAACCCCATGGAAAGGCACAAAGTATACTATAAGGGGGAAGGTGGTGGCTTCCCCCAAGTTGGGGCCGTGGTGAGTCTTATGAGTCCGAGTCACCTTGTGGTTCGTCCTAGCATCGAAAGTGCTCCAACTACGCACTAAGCACCTTGTGTTGGTTTTGTGTAAGTTCATGTGAATAAGTGAAGCTTCTCAATTTTTCCTAGTCCCATTTCGAAGCTCCAACACGCCCTTTTACCCCTCCAAAGTGTTGCAAGCCAGGGAGCGTGCTCCACTCCTTACTCTTCCGCTGTTTTCTATTTGGGATTCACATTTGAATCCCTCAAGGAGTTAGTAGCACGTCACTTAAGGTAGGGTTTGCTCACTGTTTTTGCAAGAAGGGCCCATTGTTTATGGTTTCCAAAGAGTAGATGGAGGCCTCCTCTTGGTGCATCTGTCACACTACATATTGGAAAAAATGGACTAGAGGTGAAAAAATTACAGCCTTTCGAAATAGTGCAAGGTCATTTTGAGTAAAAATTCGTGATCGAACAACTCATAGCCTATTTTCGAACCCCTCAAGAAATCTTTAAATATCACTCTATTGCCTTTAAAGATGTAAGATAATTTATAGAGATTAAGATGGTGATTTCAGAGCAGTTTAAATTGCTCAATTTGAACCAAAAAAGAAGAAGTTATGCACTAATGAAGTAAGAAGGGCCAAAATGAAGAAAATGAAAAAAAAACTGCATTTGGCAATTCAACAAAATGTATTTTCTTTACTGCTCTTTTTTGACAACTCCTTTGGCTTTGTAGAGCTTGAGAAGGTGCTCATATAACATTTTAAATCCCTCAAAATGGAGAAGAATTGAGAAAGATCTGCCAAAAAGTGTTCGGTGATAGACTAGTGTTTTGTGGGGGGCATGTTTACCCTACCCCTCAAGCTGATGATTCCAAAGATTGCCAGTTCATAGCTGGTTCATAGAAAATTTCTACCCAGACCAGTGATATAAACACTGAACTGTAGTAGTCAAATGAATGGCCAATCTTGCTATCTAAAGACAAATGTTCAATATTGGTATTGATTTGTTGTATTTATTCCAACCAGATGAAAGAACATCCATTCCATGACCTGAAATTTGCTTAGTTAAGGATGGTTGTGTAACATCCAAGATAGGGGGATTTAATCACCTGATGCTGAATCCTCACTATCTCATGTTACTCTCTTCATGTAATGATCTTCATATGAAGACAGCTGAGAGGATTGAATCTGCTTTTCACAAAATTGTTTTTTGTCATAAAAAGGGAACTTGCCATCTAAGAAATCTTGACCAGTATTGGTCAGTTATTGGAAATGGCTCCTAATAACCAGTGGCCATCAGGATTGTTCTTTAAGCAATATAACCGTCTCTGATATCGTCTCCAAAGGCTAAGAAAATCTGGCTCCATACCTCCATACCTTTTACACAGGGAAATGCCTGTGGCCAGGGTACTTGAAGTAGGAGCCACAGACAGCGCAAACTCTAGCAATGCCCCTATCTGAACCCTAAACCCTAAACTCCTTTACCTCATGTATAACCCTGCCAAAGTACTTCATTTTCTGCATTCCAAAACATAAGGGCCTGCTTCCAAATGTGAGGTGTCATCATCAAAACGAAAGTTTGCAGAGGTGATGTTGCATTTTATAACAGACCCTCCTCCATAGCATGGAAAGTTTCAGCAGGGCTTTATGTTTGGAATACATTCAATGAGGCTACTGCCCCCAAAGACATCATAGTCTCTTAAACTTTAAATAAACATAGCTGTTCTCTTTCATGTGCCATTACAAGAGTGAAATGTTCGTCTGACTTAACCCCTTCTCACCCATTCATAAAAACATGCACCATTGAACTGCTAACAATACATCCGACCAGCACACTCCACTTATCAGCTGAGCTTCGAATGAAGACTGCTTATATTTTCTCTCTTAGGAGTGCAGTTTACACACTCAGGTGTGTTGATGACCTCTCTTCGCACGTCTTTTTGTCCAGTCAGTTGTGCCATTGTTGGGATTGCATACATCCTCTGCACCAATTTCAGGTGCTTCTACCATAGAGAGATCCTGATTTGACTGGCATCATGAGCTGTAATGTTCGATAACAAAATTGACTTGTATCCAAGTGATTGCAGAAACCTAAGGAGAAAGGCACTGCAATGCCCAGGGTTTTTCCCAAAATGGACAAAACCAGCTGAGTACAATTGCATTCAGTAGCGATGCAAGAGCAGAAAATCATCATCCTCCAAAACCTGCACGTCCTTGTCACCTACAAAATGTTGACGACCAATATCTTCCACAATCTGGACAAATTGCTGTCGCTGTTCAATACCAAGAGGTACATATGGAAGACGGAATACAGGTTGAATCAAACCCAGCTGGGATAGTGCAGTGTTCAAGCCTATTGGATTGGGCTCCATAAAAAGCCATTTGATCAATGGCTGGAGCTTGGCATTCAGCTTTGGATCTCGGCCTTCCAATAGTAGCTGGTGCATGAGACCTGGTACCAGATTACTCACGACTGATATGACCCCTTGTGCTCCATAATCCCACCTGTAGTGTGCTTGGAACATGTTAGATCCAAGAGCCCCCAATACTAGAATGTGAGGGTCCTTCCAGACATGACCTACACCCAAGAATCAAAATGAAAACATGAGACATTTATCATTGTGTTCATGAGTAAATACTATCTCTTCACTGTTCTCTGACCAGTCTGTCAAGAACCTGACCTACCTGGCATCATGGCATTCATCGTCATTTCCACTCCATATAGTAATTCCCTGCTTGGTATAAGACTCCACCCGCTGATTTCCCATGCATTCCTTCACTCCTGCAAAATTACAGTGGCCTGCAATTTTCTCAATGATTGCAGGGGAGATATCCTGGCCTGTTCGCCCAGGCACGTTGTATATCACTGTGGGTCCCATATCCAAGACACTGTTAAAATGTGCCAGAACACCTGCACTTGAAGTTTTCCCATAGTAGGGGTTGATGTGAAGAGCTGCAGCCATCCCAACAGCAAAACCCTGCTCTGTAGCATATACTGCCTCCCATGTTGCATTGCTGCCAACATTCCCTGTAACAACCAAAGTCATAGAATGTTAGGAGAAAGAGACACTGGAGACAATGTTGCTTGACATCGTATCACCATCAAGATGCCAAGTATGGTACAAAACATAAAGGACATTGTGAAGTCCCAGTCACTCTTGGCTTTCATATCTGTGAGACGGATAGTGCTACCATACTGGCCCTACTGAAAGTTGCTCATAAGGTAAAAAAGCAAGGATAGCAGATACTTCCATCACAAATTTGCAGCAGCTGTTCTACAGTCTCTCACCTGCTACTTTTTCCAACAGTATCCATTCAGAAGACCACACTGTGAACCTCACTACACAAAAAGATACAACCTCCAGAAAAGCAGCTTCATGAGGTACAGGGTTCCACATTCGAAGTTAAAAAGGAAGGAAGTCTCATACAGTTCTTCACTAGATTTACGAACAGAGCACAAGTCAATGGAAACAAATAGGGCACACATTTGCAAGAATGCTTACCAATCACCTTGATTTTGTCACCAAAGCAGACGCAGGCATGGCCTATGAGCATAATGTGATCGGTCCAATTCATAAGCTGACCTTCTCCTGTGGTGCCCCCCACAATTATACCCTCCACTCCGTTTTGTATCTGTAGATTTGTAAGTCTGTCGAAGGCCGGGAGATCAAAGCGTCCATCTTCCAGATAAGGTGTCTTGATTGCCGTTATAAGGGTCAGCTTCTTCACTTCTTCAACGGGAGTGCTACAAACACACCACGCAAGCATATTCAGACGATATATATGAGTACTCTGTCCCGTTCTACGTAACACAGCTACAGCTTGGGCTCCTTAGGTCAAAATTATATACTTCATTCTACCTTCCTTCATAATCACGGGCCAGGCAGGCACGAATGGAACTCCAGAGAGAGAGACAGAGAGAGAAACCTGGTTCTGTTCTCAAAGCTACGCATAGGACGCGATGCTTGCATGAGTTCTGCCCTTACCACCGCGCTTCTCCTTGGCCTCCTTCCACACTTGCCATTGATATTATGACCGCTGCAAATTAGTTTGCCAGATGAGTAGTTCCCGCTCCCGAACAGACTGGAAGATCCGAAACTCATGCTTGATTCGCCTCCTTTGCAACAAGCATGACCAGAAGAGATGACAGTCCTGGAGGGAAGAAAAGCCACAGCTTGCCCAGCTGCCATCTTGCCCTCGCCCCCGCCCCCACCCTCTCTCTCTCTCTCTCTCTCTCTCTCCGCCGTCCCTTCTCCCTCCACTGCAGCAACTACTCCCGGTGTCGCGCCAGCAGTGTGTAATACAAGGCGGCGGAGATGGGACTGGATGAATAGTTCGTATGCCATCCATTCATCCATGTATCCCCCACAGACATATTTTCAGGGGGGGCTTGAAAAGTGTAAGGTAAAGCCCCATTGTCAGGACATTACCAAAGTAAGACATCTTTGGTTAGAGTCAAGAGCAAGTCTGATTTTGGTAATGGTCTTGTGGGTGGGCTTTATGTGGCCTAAGTATCGATGCAACCTTCAGAGGGTGGGACCTTATGTTGGAGGTAATGCCCTGAGGCACCTGAAATAAGGGCTCATCCTCGGCCCTACTGCAAGGCCATTGCCTCATGTAACATATATTTAAAAGAATTTTGTGCATGGTATCCAAGGGATAGGAAAGTTTCAAAAAACAAAAAGTTCTTCCGGGTAACAGACAGGAACATTTTCTGAACATGTCATAAATGAAATGTTCTTGTGCTTTGCTTTGCTTGGGAGTGGTTCATGTGCATAAGGGAATGGCCCCTTTGTATACTGAAAAAGAAAAAAAAGGCCAAAATTGCTCTAGGCACTTTTCAACTCTGCTAGAATTCTGTAAAGCACTGCCTGGATTTTTCCTTTTTATTTTCAGCTCCCATTTTGTTGTACAACAAGGGGGCATTCAGTTTTCACTACAGGCTTTATGTTTTCACCGTGGGCTTTTATGAAGAAGAATATTGCCTAGACTGGAATCATTGTTTTTCACAAAATTTTATGGATGGGCCCTGGACAAAATGACCCTAGGCTACCTAGAGCTTGGACATGGTGGCATATTGATAGAACCAAACATTGACAAAGGTGTGTACAATGTGCACAAAATAGCAAAAGGGCTAATTACTCTGGGGCATAAAGCATTCAAACAATAATGAAGAAGAGATTCACAACAGAATTTTGGATGCCATCACAACTAGGATATGCAAACTGAAGAAGAGTTTTGGTTACATAAAAAATTACAACAACAAAAGCTGCTTTCAATAGAGGCAACCAACCATCTGCCAACTGTTGATCTTCAGGTTCAAACACAAGCTGCTACTTACTACTTACCTCTCTTGCAACTGCCACCTACTATCTCTCTCTCTCTCACCTGCTGCCATTGTTGATTATTGGACCCTCGTTGTTGTATATTACATGCTAGTTACAGAGCTTTCAGGTAGCAGTAACTAAGTAGTTTACTGTACCCAAAAGATTATGTCAACTAGGAGTCCTTCAAACTTGTTGGGCCATACATACACCAGCTACAGCATGTATCCCTATGTCTAAAGAAGCAGCAGGTGCATGGCAAAGTTGAGGCCAAGGGTACCTAAGATCAATCGGCTGTTCAGTGGCAAAATTGAGAATAAATGGCACCAAAGATCAATCAGCAGTTCAGAAGCAAAATTGAGGACAAATGGTACTAAAGATCAATCAGCAGTTCAGAGGCAAAATTGAGCACAATAGATGCCAAAGATCCATCAGCAGTTCAGAGGCATAAGTATCGTCAGAATTCAAACTATAATCTTTTTAAAAAAGAAGCTAGATTAATCTGAGCCGTTCCCCATACAGATTCTTTTGTCATAGGTTTCACTTATGTTTGACTCCATTATAGTATATTGTTTCATTCTACTTGGTAAATGGCAATCGCAAATTCTTGATTGCTTCATATTGCTTCCCGTCAAGAAATATGAACAGATCACTTACTTACCAGATTGCTCACCAGTAAGGTAACCACCTTGTTATCTGAGCAGTTCAATTTGTCTGCCATTGAGTTAATATTACATAGACAGATTGATCTCTTACCAGATTGCTAACCAGTAAGGTGACCATTTGTTGCCTGAGCAGCTAAAGATGTTCAATTAGTCAGCAATTGAGGCAAACAAATACAATATCAGAAGACTGGTGTCCAGGGCAGATGAAAGATTTGAGTCGCTGTTAACTGAAAGATTTAGCCCAGAAAAAAAGAAAAAACATAATCTAAAATAGTGGTTAGATTTCAAAGTGAGAAAAAGAACTGCGAGATCAATATTATAACCAAACATCATAATAACCAGTGTTGGGATGGCATGTAAGAGTGCACATGGTATATAGTCTGATCTATGCATTGGTATCAAAGAACCATACCAGGCTAGTCTGACCTGAGGTAATACCACCATTGTAGCAGTACCAACCTGGTAGGGACCTGAGGTGATCCAAGTTTTATTAAAGTTTCAGTACTTGGTCTACATGTACTGCATCATGCCAGCCAAAAATCAGTCTTCAACCCAAAAACAGGACCAAGCTGGTATGGAAGCTCTAAAACACAAGGACCAGGCTGGTATGAAGCTTTTCAAAAGGACCCAGTATCAGGACCGTCAAAGGTCAATACCAGTCCAACACTGGCCAACAATGCTCTGAACTTAACTTGGTGCTTTCTTTGAATAAGTGGCACTGAACATCATAACAAAGCCCCAGGCTGGTTCAAGTTAGCAAACTTGACAAATGAGCTGAAGTGCCCCCATTATCTACAGAAACATCTCGTGTCCTCCTGGGTGATGACTATTGAAGAGTACCCAACCAGGGTCAGACAAAATACCAAAGAATCTGCTTTTATGTAGCCAAGCTCATAACTAAGGTCCTTGTAAACAGTGTTGCTCCTTGAAGACGTTTTGATGGATCACAGAAACCATAACCTGGACACACAGAGTTCTTCAAAATTTAGGCAATGTGTATCCTACAAATCTACATCAGAAAATTGAAGCCCAGAAAACCAAATGGTGTCTTTTTTTGTACTTCATTGGCATTTCACATGGCAGACGATTTCATCATTCTACCCAAAGCGTAGTGATCATGCTGGAACACACCACATGGTGGGCAAGAACAATTGCTTGCTGGAGGTCACTGTGAGTGTCACAAGTGACCTATTCAGGCCCAAAAACCATTTCGTATGCCGTTCTGCCCCCCATGAAAACATCCAGACATGCCAGCAACTGCCTCTTTGCTTATGGGTGTTTCATCTTTGTCAGGAAGGCATGTCACCATTCCCAATGCCATCCCTCAGGGAGTGATGGTGGCTTTGTGTACTAGGTTGGCACCAATGGTGTTAAAGACGGCATGCCCACTATCATGGTATGCTGTTAGCTGCAAAACATGTAAGCCATCTATTATTGAAATGTCTGACTGACATCAATTGCTTAGACATTTCCAACAGGAAGAACGTCAAGAAAGATTCAAAGGGCCACACAACCTCCCTTTGGCATCCAAAAAGTGAAGCAAAATGACTAAATCAATGACCCACTAACAGTTCCCCAATGCTACGTGCCATTCAAAAGATTGTGCGAGTAATACTGATGACTTGACACATCGCATCTTAAAGACACCAATTTGAGTTGCACAATTGTGTCTGCAGTGCAAAGGAACACATTATGTATGACACAGGACTCTTCAGTCAGGGACACGGAACTCAATGTCTTTTTCAAACTCCAGGTGCATCAGAATGACAAATACACGAAAATCAAAACTACATCTGTCCTCCACTATCATCCTCTTCCCTTTTTTGGGGGTCTTTGCTTGAATCCTCTTGGGGGTGGGGGGGTTGCTGATGCTGATAGTTTTATGGTCTTGGAGGTTTGTTGGCATACCCAATAGCTTTAGCAGCAACTACAATAGGTTCCTTCTTTTTGTTTCTGCACATCTCCACATTATGGTTTGTACGATGACAATTTGTACAATACATACATGGCTTTGCAACTATCTGGTTTCTCACAGCTACAACCCCTATTCCTAAAACATGTGGTACAAATAATGAATTTTATGCTTCTGATACAGAAATGCCTTCTTCACACATCGGTGTAGATTCTTTGTGTTATTCCAGAGTGTCTCATTGCATCCCCGCTGTAGGAATATGCAGATAAGACTGTAGTGCCAATATGTATTGAGATCAATTCCATGAACCAAGCAAATTGTGCTACTTCTAGCCATAAACGGCCGGTTGCATAGGCGAGGTAGCACACTGCAATAGCAAGAGCTAAAACCACCCACCCACCATTCATTTGTGAGGAATTTGCTGACAAACGAAGCAGAGAAAATGAAAAACCACGAATCTAAACATTTAGCAATAATCAAAGTTAGGGTTAGGTTATAGGGCATTCTGAATTTTCGACCCCTCCCTTCAGCCTACTGACCTTGGGAGGGGACGTATCTCCTATACGAAATCTAAATCTATTCACCCAGAAACCTCAAAAACACTGTAATGAAACAAATGGAATGACAATACAAGTAGAGGACACAGGGCAAAAAAAAACAAAGTGCACAAGTACTATGCTAGAACCATGTCTGTAAACACCTAGCAGTTACACATTGAAGGCCCTGCAATGAGACCTTCTCCTATACTTCTCAAATTCTCACAATATTACCAAACCCTATTCCACATTTAATTGTCACTTCAATCAATATAACTTTTTAAAAAAATTAAACCACCAAATCTAGCAATTTCATTGGCCTTAACATTCTGTCTTCACACCTACACACAAGCCTATTCAACACCCTCCGAAAACTAATATTAAAACCCTTGTTATAGTCAATAACCCAGGGTTTTAAATCATAACCATACACAAAATAGAGACAGTGAGTCTACTGTCAACTCGTCCAGGGCAGGCGATCGCAGTCACAGTGAACCAGCACCTACCAGCGCACCATCCACTGGATGCCTTTTATTACTCAGTTGTCGACAAACCTCAACTGAGTTAATATTTGGTTTCACCCTGATGTAACCAATTATGTAAGAAATAGGTCTCATATAAAGGTAGATAGGTAAGAAAATTGGTAGCTACCAGGTAAGTAGATGATTTATACATAGCTAAAGGCTGTTTTTACTACCTACGAACTAACAACCCACTTTGGATTGTTCTTACGTACGTAGAAAAAAAAGCAACTGAGCTAACCACCATGGTTAGCTAGGGAACTGGAACCGGCTGGAGTGAATTAGCAGCCACCAATGCACCAGTTGCGGATGAGCCCGTTGAGGCCGTTTTCCGGATGAACGAAAATCCCATCCTCCCTGCCCGCATAATTATTTTTTTTCCACCTCTTCTCTACCCCAAAATTTTCCCCCCTCCTACCTACCTTCTACCTCCCCCCTCCTACCTACCACCTACCAACCCCTCCCCCCCTCACTCCATCGCCAGAGCTCCAGAGACGTTGAGCGGGAACAAGCTTGGAGCAGGAGCTTCGAGGGGAGCTTCGAGCAGCAGAGCGGTTGAAGCCGGCGCGAGACCCACGTGGGAGCAAGAGCGGGACTCAGGTAAGCACCTAACTTTTTTGCTTCTTGTTTCTTTTCTTGTTTCTTCTTCTTGTTGTGGAGTTGCACTCCAACTCCACAAAGGTGACAGCAGCATTGCTGCCGTCACCTTCTTTTTTTTATTTTTTTGCTGCGCTGCGCTGTGCCTTTTTTTTTTGTTTTTTTTAATTGCGATGTGTTTTTCTTTGCAGCGCTGCAAAGAAGGCGATGGTAGCAATGCCATCGCCTTCTTCGTGTTTTGCTGCGCTGTTGTAGGGCAGCAAAGAAGGCGACGGTAGTTGCCGTCGCCTTCTTCTTGTGTTTTTTTTTCCTTTGTTGCACTGCTGTAGCGCAGCAAAGAAGGCGACGACAGCGTTGTTGCCGTCGCCTTCTTCTTGTGTTTTTTTTTCCTGCGCTGCTATAGCGCAGCGAAGACCTTTTTCTGCCTGCTATGGAGCTATGTAGCTACAGCTCCACCTTCTTCTTCCTGCTGAGAAGTTGCATTGCAGCGCAACTCCACAGTAGGAAGAAGGGAGAGCTGCAGTGGTGCAGCTCCACGAAAAAGGCGAAGGCAGCTACCGTCACCTTCTTCTTCTTTTGTTTCGCTTTATTTGTTTTTCCATTGTAGCATAGCAAAGAAGGCTAGAACTTTGTATTGAAAAAGAAGACAACAGTTGCCGCCACCTTCTTCGCTTTGCTGCAAGGTAATGGTGAATTTGCCTTTCTTTTGTGGTTTTGCTGCGAAAAAGGTGACGGCAACAATGTTGTCACCTTCCTCTATGGTGGCGGATATTATTTTTTCTTTGTTGTTGCTTATGGTGTAGTTCTTTAGAATTAACATTATAGTAACTGGTGGTTTTTTCTTTAGGGTTGTAATGGCCAGGGGAAAAAGATTGAGGAAAATCGTTGGTGGGGAGTTGGAAATGAGTAAAAAAAATGGTACTGCGTCAGATGATGCAAATCTTTTGCCAAATGTTGCTGTGTTAGACGAAGTAATTCTTCTGCCAAATGTTGCTGTGTCAAACGAAGCAATTCTTCTACCAAATGTTGTTGTGTCAGACGAGGCAATTCTTCTGCCAAATGTTGTTGTGTCAGACGAGGCAATTCTTCTGCCAAATGTTGTTGTGTCAGACGAGGCAATTCTTCTGCCAAATGTTGTTGTGTCAGACGAGGCAATTCTTCTGCCAAATGTTGTTGTGTCAGACGAGGCAATTCTTCTGCCAAATGTTGTTGTGTCAGACGAGGCAATTCTTCTGCCAAATGTTGTTGTGTCAGACGAAGCAGATGCCGAGCAACACGTTGCTGCAACTGCCGAGCAAAACATGGCTGCAACAAATGAAACAATTGGTGACCAAAGTAGTGTTGCATTAAATTAGATAATTGGTGAGCAAAATGGTGCTCTATCATAATTGAAAGACAAGGATGACAGTTTGGTATAGATTGTTTTAGAATTTATGGACATTAGATTAAAGACAGATTAAAAAAAATTGTACAAGACTCTTCAAATTTAATTATATTCGCACCTTCCATCATTTGTTGGAAGGTGGGGGATTTTTTTTATCAATATTTTTTTATTGCAATACCTGAAAATAATTCATGTTTATAGGAGTAATATGTGATTAAGTGAATTTATGTTTTGTAATACTTGCATTCTGTTTTTTGATCTTTCATTTTTTGGCTTAGGTCTGGAAGTTGAATCTAACCAGGCTCCTTAGCCACTTGCACTTCTTTGTCCACCTAATTTAGCTCGAAAGGACAAAGAATGGACGCATGTTGAGTCGAAATGGAGGTGCAAAGTTGGCACTTGCACTATCGCATATTATGCCAAATGGTTATTGACCAAACATTTGAAGGAGGTGCATGGCTTGGTGGTAGAAAAGGCCAAACTTGGGAGGCCTTCAACTGTTGTAAGAGGTCCTTGACATCAAGACCATGCCAAGATGAATCCTCGCATCTTGGGAAATGCGATGGCTGTGCAAAGGCGGAACGATCAAAAGGTGGCTAGTCGCGCTCGTGCCAAAGCACAACGCAAGTGGAAAAACCTGGTAGCTGTTGCAAAACAGTGTCCACCATTCCCAAAACCAGGTTTGGTCAAATTAGCTTCAGAGCAATTGTTGAAAGTGTTGGGCC
>Ga0209208_10001914_pt1 | contig 29812 bp, 28 predicted proteins | sample S1TSphfallax_3_FD_187694 | JGI IMG/M metagenome (GOLD analysis project Ga0209208, IMG submission 187694) | Host-associated microbial communities from peat moss isolated from Minnesota, USA - S1T2_Fd - Sphagnum fallax MG (SPAdes) (version 2) | ecosystem: Host-associated > Plants > Peat moss >...
CCTTTACTTTGGGGGGCCATAACTTTATCATTTCTAATCTGTTTTCAATGATTCTTGGTTTGTTAGATGCGCTAAGAGGAGGGTTTCAAGTTTTCTCTGGACACCAAATGCAATAGAGCCCTGCCCTGGCTGGTATAATCTAATACAGTAGTTGCATGTAATGTGCAACTAGGTTGATTCATGAGGTTTGCAATGGAATGTTTAACCCATATCCTTTGGCTTCAAATTCTATTTGGCTCAGCATATAAGTATGAGCAATAGCTATGTATTAGCCAAATATTAAGTGCCATTGGAGATGAATGAATGAAAAAAGCTTGACCCTTGTGAAATGGTTAAACCTAAAAATAAAATCGGATTATTTTAAATCCCCCTATATAACCTAATCCTAGCTACTTTTTAACCTACTTGCATACCTAAGTAAACCTATTTAGTAGGGTTTAATTATTACCTACCTATCAATGCACCACGTGTCAATATCTTATTAGCCATATATTGGACGATTTAGATTTCATTGATTAATATTTAAAATTTTAAAAATAGGTGGGATTTGATTACCACGTGTCACCATATAATTGGTGTTACATGAACACATGTCAAATGGTCAATGAACGTTCCATGGTGTGCCACGTGTCATCATCCTAGTGGCAAAAATTTCAATGATTGGGATTAATCCAATAAATTTTTAATTTTGAGAACACAAAATTTTTTAATAGTGACATGTGTCCATAAATTAGTTGTTTAATTTTAAAACATGTGTCATATTTTTATTAGTTGCATTGTAGTTGCAAAGAGAGTTGCACATAAGGTGCAACTACATTTGGATTTGTATGTATGTATGAACATGTATATTAAGATCGTATATACATGTTGCGTACGTAATGTCGCATGCAACTAGATGTCATGTGCAACTTGTCTTATGCAACTACACCAATTTGTAGTTGCATGTGTCGCATGCAACTGAATTTTAGTTGCAAAAGACAATTGCAAAACCCAAAATTTCTAGTAGTGAACTATTCTTTCCATTTGTCTATTTTCCCCATCTAACTAGACTCTAATAACCTTAGTTTCACCCAATCACTCCAAAAATTTTGCCACCTTCATTCATGCATGACTCCCAACCCAAAAAGAATGCCCTAAAAACATTCCTAGATTATTTCCAATAAATTCCTTTATAGTTGATGGACTTACCAAAAGATGTGATTGAAAATTGCCTCCCAAGCAAGTGTACTATCCTCCTAGAAGTTGGTGACCTCTTGCTCAATGTCGATATCATTATAGTGTTGATCAATGTTGAACATATAGTAGTTTTCAAATGTATCCTTATCCCATATGTGCTTTTGCCCAACTTGTTCTTTCAACTGCTTATCTTGTTGTTTAAGGTGCAAAACAAAATGGTAGAATTTATTGTGAAGCCACCCCCCACTACTATCTACTAACTTTTTCCAAGCCTTGTCACAAATCCTTAGGTTTTGAAACAATTTATTTCGCTCCCTCCATGGTGCAACTTTCAGTACATGGGGCCAAACTATTTTCAAAATCAAGTCATCATGCAAATCTCCTTAATATTACCCCATTCCAAGCTACTAGACATTCCTTGATTTGGACCTGCAAGATCATGAAAAGTGCACTTTTATTGATTTAATAGTTTAATCGTATAAAAAAATGAACCAAGTTGACTTTCAACCTTAATTTCAGTTGTAGAAAACTATAAACACAAGCTAGAATTGTCAGTAGAAGTTTTTTAGGTTGCAAAACAAAATTCGAAATCATTACTGATTTTACATACATCATTACACCTAAGAAGATGACATTTATGTTGCACATAGATGGTCAAACAAATTTAGGAATTGAGATCAAATTGAACATAAGCATCACTTAAATAACAACATTGAAATGTTAGTTCCCCATTACTATAACAAGAATTACAATTTCTTTTTATCTTTGACATGATAATCTCTTGATGCATTGACAATTACAAGATCTTTTCTTCTCTCATAAAATATCTCTTCACATATGAATCAACTTGATATTATTATCCATTCTAATGATGTGGAGAAGATTATTACTAAAGATTTTCAAAATGTTGTAGACCATAAATATTACAAATTATCAATAGGGATTACAGAAGTTACACCTTGAAAGGAAATACAAGCTTGGAATTTCATGTCCATGGCATTTTTGGGTGATGGAAAAATGCAAAAAAGAATCACAAAGAAAGAGAAGGAACATGTCCGGTCACTACTTTATGTATACTTCATGCATACTTTTAATTCAACCACACTTGATTTTTGAAGAACATCAAGAATGACAATCCCATCCTCAATCAACATGCGCATTGCAAGTAAGTTGACCTTGAATTACTCAATAGACCCCTCATTGATTGACCATAGGATCCATGGAAATCTAGCTATTGTTATCTTCCACACTTACAAAATGGACATAAACAACAAAAGATATTTTGCATGAATGCCAAAGCTACCAACAAATCCACTTCTAACTTAACAGCTTCTTTAGTGTGCCCATAAAATGTCATATCTAGGCAACATTTTTCTTGTCTTTTCCCACAACTTGATAGTGTAACAAATAGATGTTTTGATTTTTTAATGACACATAGACAACATGAATTATTCATTTTCAAGATTTTGAAATTGAAATCACAAAACATCAATCTAGTAACCTAAATGCAAAAATCTTGTGTAGTCTAGTTGGATGAATTGCACAAATGTTTATTGTCCATTTTTGATGGGTGCTTTGCATTTGAATGTCTATGTATGTGAATGGTAGACAAAAGGAAACTTTCTACAACCTGATAATGCAACAAACAAATGCTCTGATTCCCTAATGAAAAATTCAACATGATTTTTTTTGTTTTAGGAGTTGAAACTGATAGATCATAAAACATCTATACATTAATTTGATTATAAACCTTATACATAGGTTTTAGTTGGGTTAATAAAAAATGGAAGTGTGAAAGACTAGCCTATAATAACACATAAAACACACATTTTTGAGTATTGGATCAACAATTAGAAATCCTTATGGAGTCTACACTTGTCACAAATGTAAAATTGAAGTTGCTAATATGTTGTAGAATGTGATATAACTTGTGGTAAACATTCATTCTAGTATAAAATTCAACTCCATCATTGGTTTGTCAAACTTGCATCACCACAAAATTTGAAAACTTCCGCAACATTTCCATGGTGAATGGGTTTGCCTCTAGACACACATTTTAGCAAATCTAGCAACAGAGTTTTAACACTTAGCAAAGAAAGGGAACACTCTAGGGTTGAAAGCCTAATTGGAATAATGAAGTTCAAAGTTGAAACATGCCCGAATTCCCATCGATCGTTTCATGCACACCTATAAGTTGCATTTACTAACTCCTAATGAACTACTATCGAAAACAATACTAATCCAACAATGTATAGTGAAAATGAACATCAGAAAGGCACAATTCCTTGTCCCTTTCAAGTGTTGTCACAAAACGTGCAATTTATTTTGATATTAATAAAATTTGCACCATCTTTTTTTTCTTAAAGAATTCTTTTGATCAAATGGTCCAAAGAATCTAACTATTGGTGTACATATGTTATACACCAATACATTTTGAATTTTTTTGTCATTTCAGAGGCACTTTTTCTTTCATTTTAATTAGCATTATAAGAACCATATGTTTTGGATTCCCCCTCACACAATTCTTTTACCTTTCAAATGACACTAATATTTCAACAATCTTTCCAATTTTCAAGCACTCATAGATGTTTGAATAAAAACCCTCATTTCATGACTTTTACTGAAATAATATGAGTGGCACTTGTCATATGGGATTGAAATATATTAATCATATCACATTTAATGTGTATGCCAAAAATCATGAAGTTTAGCAATCATTTAATTAGTTTTTGGAGTACATTTTCTCTTTGCAATATTAGTATGATTATAATTTTTTCACAAATATACTTCTTAATAATTTAATATTAATCTCAAAGTCTGATTTTTTTTGCAATCTTATTCTTTGGATTTTGAACTACACTATTACAAGTACAATTTAGAAAAACCCCTTTTCCATATTGGCTTAGTGGAAGTTCAAAGTCATGTAGTTTAGAAAAGTAGTATTTGTGACAACAACCTTTGACGACCGTAATGTGCTTTCACCCTATAGTGCACCTCATGATCTTAGAATTAAGTAAGGCTGATACCTAATTCCACTAGTATGAAATCCTCTGATAAGTCTTTCACCCCGTCTTCTTGATGGCCACTCACTGCATTATAAGTCATAATCTTGTCTACATCATGATTTTCCAACAATTTTTTTTTTTGCTTGGATGCAACAAGAGATTTCACCTCCTTCTCTTCACTTAAAAATTCAATTCACATGCAATATGGTGAACTTGCATTTGTGGATTTAGCAGGGGAGGAAAGTGGAGGAATCAATTTTTGTGCTTTTGAGGATGACAAAAGACCAAATGGACTTGATGAGTGAGTATTGTCACTATGTGTTTTGTGAAATGGCAGCCCCAAGGTGCTTCTAGAACCATATTCACTCTGTCTTAGTTTTGTTGTTTCACCTACAACCATGAAACCAATATTTTTAAAGTTGGACTTAGCTTAGGAACTCAAGTTAGCACAAGGAAATATGCCATAACAAAAACAAGGAAAAAATTTGAATATAATACACAATATGATAGTTCATATGAGATGAACATACCTTTTGGTTTCAATTAAAGTCCACATGTTGTAGTTTCTTTAACCTTGGTCATTATGTCTTGCTAAGTTTGGTCAAGATTCATTTCCTTCAAAAATTCACACAACTCCTCATCTAATTCCCAAAATCCCCAACTTGTCCGCCAATCATGATGAAATGTGACATTGCATACATAGCATTTTTTTGATTCTTTCAACATTAAACCAAGGTAGAATGGATGAAAAATGTGTTTATAAGAAGTAACAACAACATCCATGCAATGAAATCCTTGGTTACAAAATCCACATGGTTTCACTTGACAAAAATCCTCCCACTATCTTCTAATGGTTCTTCAAAATGCACAATGGGCTTAGGCTTGAAAGTCATGCCCCTTCTTATTTTCATTCTATCTCATTGAATTTCAATGTTTTCCATCTCATTTTGCTTCATGTGCAACACAAACTTCTCCAACTCTTGATCAAGAATTTGACAATATGTTTCTACCTCATCAAACAATGCTTGGCCTTGAATGGCCATCTCTTACTTGTCCTTCGTCAACGTCTTGCATCTATCCAATTGTCTTTCCTTATCTTCAAAAGATTTTGAACTTGTTCTAGAGCCTTTATCCATGTTCTCAAGCTTGTTGCAATTACCCCTACTTCAGCCACATCATTGTTGGCTTGAACCTTGGGTTCCTAAGAAACATTAGAAGGAAGGATGCCATAGGAAGAGATGCAAGAATACATAACTTTAAGTCAAATGTGAGATGTGAAATTAATTCCCTTTATCAAAGCAAAATTCCAAATGAAAAAAACATTGTTAATTAAAGCTTACCAAGTTGTTGATTATGATTACCTTGTCATGTAGGGTGTTTAGACCTTCTTTGAGATGAGAATTGAGGCTTCAAATGCTTGCACATTAGTATTAGCCTTCCCAAACTTTGTTTTACAATCTTCCATATTGTATTGTAACCCCACCAAGTGTTCTTTAAGATTTTGCTTCTTACCTTGCATATGGAGTAACTAACCCTTAATAGTGTTTTTCATGTCATGTTTGAAATCCAATAGTCTATCCATAGCTTGGATGTCCTCCAAGCTTGCAGGTAGATTAAATTTTTTTGTGATGTATGATTCCCTAGACATAATTGTATTCGAGTCTAATTGTTCAAAATTAAGTCTTGGCTTTTCACCATAACTACATTATAAATTGTTGCAAGGAAGAGTTTTTGTTAATGAGCATGTGCTTACACACCTTGCTTTTTCTCAAGTAATACAAGCAACTGTTTTTGCCTAATTAATAGGATGGCCTTTAACCTCTACTATCAACCCCTAACCATCCATAAGTATAATTCATTGTTTGTGATGTGGCCATTGCCATAGATCTTCCAGTACAATTTCTCTAATTGCTTCTTTTGGTCATTTGAAAACAAAGGATTGGTAATCCTAAATTTTTTAACATTGCCAAAAAAATTTGCAATGTTAGTAATGGTTTATGTGCACATTAATAATATCCCCTTTGGGATCTAATTCTAAAGCTAGCAGCTTCCTAACAACCTCAAAAAACTTAGCATCTTGGAACTTATAATCAACCCAAGGCCATGTTGGATACTCACTATCTATATGCCTCTTTTGAGACTTCTTTTCCTTTCCTAATTCCTTTAGCATGCTTTGCACTTGAAAAAATGAACATTTTGCAATTTTAAGGTTTTTTGTTAGTAGATCATGCATGTATTCAAAATGGATTTACAAATAATTACTAAACTAGAATTTTTGAATAAAAAAATGTTAGCTACAAGTAAATAGCCTACAAATATTGTATAATGTTCAATTTCCCATACCACTCAATTTGCTACTGCCTCAAAAATGTTGACAACTAAAATGGTAAATAGTGTATAGACTTCCCACATGGAACTTGCAAAATTAATGTCCTGAAAGTGCCTAAATCAAACCAAACCTTTCTTGAACTTTAAATAGCTTAATGCGCAGTCCTCAAACACAAGTTGGAACTCAACTTTAAATCAAAATTTATTGTTAAAATTGGGATCTCTAAAAATCCACACACAAAATGAAAGTCAATAAATCAACATGCCTTTAGGTTTGCTTGCCATATATTTTTGAAGCACACTCAAAATGTTTTTATATAAAGAGTTGTCAGTTCCTCCTTTAACCATGAACAAGTCACCGTATATGTTTATGCAAACTTTGAGGTGAACTAGAATTCAAACCCACTATCACACCAAACATGTTATTAATTTTTTATACAACATTGAATCTCCCATGCCACTCCATCTGCTGCCAATATTGAAAAGCATCATGTACATTCACAAAACACCATCAATTGGTATTAATCCAGTACATACTAATCTCCTGAATGGACCTATGTGAAATGAAATTGAAGGAAGATCAACTCCAAAAGTGTTATGGATTACACATTACCTTGATTAAGCTTCTAATAGTTCAATACATAGTCTAGCAATAAATGTTGTTGATTATGAAGTGTTTAATAAACTTTATTTATTTGAACAAAGCACTTACAACAAGTTGTGGAAACACCTAATACTATGATGGAAGCACCTAACTTGCTTTCCAAATGGGTCTTGCAAAACAAAAGTGATTAGTGAGGAGTCATAAGAGCAACTATTTCATTTGTCAAGGACATTAACCTCTTATAAAACGATAATATATCGCACTTGTAGCAAGGAATTCATAACCTAAACAAGATGTCTATTCAAATTTGTATACATATTGTCCCAAATGGACCCAAATATTTCAAGCAAAATGGAAGTTCAAAGTCAATTTTCAAATTGTTGTGGATCAAATGTTACCTTGATTGAGTTTTGAATAAAGTTCAATACACAATTCCTAAAACTTGGATGCTTTTGGGTTAGAAGTTGGCACTTTGAAGACTCACACATGTAAGTGCTAACAAGTCAATATTTTTTCCTTGTTTTGCATGTCCAAACTTAGTTTGCAAGCAATTGATTTAACAAATGTATTCTCAGTTAAATTATGAAAGAAGGAAAAAATTAAAATATCAACCTTAAGAACACCTTAGATCACATAGTACCTTTCTTGAGTTGTGAAGAAATGTTATATACAATCCTCCACAATTTGATGTTTTAATTATCAATTCTTGGAACTTGCAAAAATTGTGAAAGGTTTTCTCAAGACAATACCTACTTTCAATTATTAGGTTAATTTAATCAAGTTCTTTTGCAACAACCTATGCCTTGAAAACAAATTTACAATGTCAAAGTAATTATTCATTTCTAAATTACTAGAAAAATGTTTAATAAACATTACTTATTTTGTAAAAAATGTTTGGACTACTTTGTGGAAACATTTAATAGTATAACATAGACAACCACCCTTCTTTCCAAATGGGTCTTGCTAGAAAGAAATCATTAGCAAAACCATATATAAATAATCATTCCTTAGATAAGGGCAAATACCTCCTAAGTAAGGACAATGCATTTACCACAATGGACATAAGGATAATACACTTGATGTAAGTACTAATGGTGTTCAATAAAACTTGTTCTCACTTCAATAAGTGTTTATTGCTTCTTGGAAGCACTTGGTATTGTGATGTAAGGGCCAACCTACTTTCTAGAGTGGTCTTGCCAAAAAGGAATAATTAGAAAATAGTCAAATAAATAAATGTTCAACTATCAAGGAATGGCTACACTTGACAAGGAGCCATACAACCTCACATACATAGAGCTTCAATAATCGAAGTACTTATGTTTTGGAATTGTTGAGGATAACACATGTTCAAGCTTCAAATATAAGGACTATAAGTGTTTGTACCCTCTCTTGAAGCACATGATCCAAGTAAACTTATAATCATGATAACATTTGGACTACCATTGGCAACTTCACATGAACATGTTTCTAGCTTGCCTTCATGGAATGGACAGTATACCATGAGATTCTTCTTTAACTAATACATGTAGCAGGATTTAAACATGAACAATATTTTGCATACATACAATCTTGTCATAGAAAGTTAGAGAAGCATCACATGGTTTTTTTTATCAAAGCCAACAAATATTAACATCCAAATTAAACTAGTTATCCTAAACACTTGCCACATGTTATATTGGACTTCCTAAATTTGAAACAAACTTAGTTTGTAACTACATATTATGTAGCAAAACAATACCATGCTACATTTTTCCAAATCAATGTTGGTTATGTAACAACATGAAATCATGAGTGAAAGTTGATAGTAGAAATACCTCTCAAATTTTCAAGCTTTAAACAACCTTAAAGCCTTGAAACTAATGGCCTTGAAATCAACAACCTTGCAACCAATAGCGCTAAAACTAGCAGCCTTAAGGAATGTGATGTTGTAATCTGAACTTTTTAATGCAAAGCTTGAAGCAAAATCAATTTGCAACTACATATTATGTAGCAAAACCTTAAATTTGCACATGCACATGAAAGGCACCACTTTGTGTTTAAACAACAATATCGTGCTACACTTTTCAAAATCAATGTTGGTTATAACAACATGAAAACATGAATGAAAGTTGATAATAAATATACCTCCCAACCTTTCAAGCTTTCAACAACCTTTAAGCCCAAAAATCAACAACCTTGAAACTAGAAGCCCTAAAATTAGTAGCCTTGCAACCAATTGCTTTAAACCAGTAACCTTGAAGAATGTGATGTTGTAATATGGACTTGTAGATGCAAAGCTTGGATGATAGACCCTTTCACCAGTCTCCTATTTGGGTGGCCTATTAGAGTCATACATCCAGTCCTCCAAATCATAATCATCGACTTCATGTTCCTCCTGCCTTTGTTCTCTTTCTTTTTTCAAATTTTGTTGCTCAAACAAATACTCAACAAGGAATACCTGATTTCCAATTCTTAAGCCTTGGGCACACTAGCTCTTTTGATTGTGTTTGCACCCCACCCACAATATTCATCGTTCATTTAGAAACACTACACCTCACGTTCGTAACTTGAACCCTCACATTTGTAGCTTGAAGCATTTCTCACTCACGAACAAAATTACTATGTTGTCAAGGTGCATGGGAAACGAAAACCTTACTATCAAGGTGCATGGGAAAGAAACATAAAAAGACAAAGTGAAAGTCAAGGAAGCTCCAAATCGATGCATTTTTTGTTTCACTTCGTATTTTTTTCCTTTGTTTTCGGCTCACCCTGGCTTTTTGATTGCATCCTGAATTTTGGCCCAACTCATGGTGAGAACCCTAAGTTTTGGCAACTTTACAAATAACTTTATTGAATACCTACTTTGCAATGGTGGATTAGCCTAGCAAGAAACTCCCCAATTTTCACAATTTTTGTATTTTGCCCTTGCTTGTAATTTTCTTAAATTTTGACATTTGAAGCAAGTAGTTTTTTAAAAATTCAGCATTTAAGAAAATAATTTAATTATCGCCAAACCTGAAAAGGTATTCTAGTAGGCCAAAATGTATCAAAAGGTTTAGCAATATTTTATTCACATGTCATTTGGGAAAAAAACATTTTATCTTTATCCTTGGAATGCTTGGTAAAATGTTTTGTGCCACAATAAATCCTCAAGGATGTCAAACATATTTTCTTCCTTAGCTTGATTATTTGGGATTTATTTCATTATAACAAAAACTTTTTCATATGAAGTGAAAAATAAATGCATTTGATACCTTACTTTGTAAATAAAATATCTATCTATTAAGAAAGGTTGTTTGTTTGGTTCGTTTGTCATGTTAATGGTGCATTCACATTTGATGTTAAGTCAGTGTTAAATGAAAATCTAGGTGACATCCAATGTTAAATAGACCATAGATCAATGTTAAATCAATGCTAACTTCACACAAAATTTTCATGGCAACTAGGTTTAAGTCCTAAATGGCTAGCATGGTGTTACAAGACTCTACCCTAGAGTCCCTAACACCAAGTGTGAATGCACCTAAAGAATTAACATCTTCCAAGCCATGGTAGGGCCTTCCCCCTCAAGGTCATACTCTTGAGATAGTTGGAAAACCCTTGATGAGTTTCAAACCATGGTATTGCTTCTCCACTCATGCAGATGACCTTGCAAGAAGGTCTGGTCATTAAAGATATATAATAAAATTATCTATAAAGTAAGTAAAACAACACTAGAACCAGTTTGATCATAAATAGGGTGAGATTCACCAAAAAACAAAAAAAACACATTAGCATTCAAGGCTTGGGGGACCTCATTTTTTGTGCTGAACTGAGTTTCACCTTGTCTTTCCTTTTTCTTTAGCGCCTGCATTCATACTTGTAAAACTACTATAATTAGTCTTGAACTTTGTGCATAATGCTGATTTTCAGTATTTCATTCCCAGATTTATTTTTTTTAATTCTTACTTTATGGATACCTTTGAAATAAGGGTTTGGGGTGAAAGGAGGCCCAAAGACAGGGTGACTCTACAAATAATTTTAGTATTTACCCTTACACGCCCAAAGCATTTACACAAGGCTGTGCAAGTGTATTTGACAAATATTTACACTCGCCTAGTGTAAGTGTAAAAGAATATATACACTTAACAGGATAAGTGTAAATGTCAAAAAAATTGGACGTGAAAGTGTAAATCATTTACACTTACACTGGATTTACACATCATATATATGGCTATTGACACTTACAAACACAACACTGGTTTAGGCTTAGTAACCTACACTGCAAGAGTTAATGAATATTGAAAAAAATTGTCAAAAAAAAATTCAACAAAATCAAATTAAATATTTCAGAAAAATTGGGGCAAGCTCTTGATATTGTTGGGAAACCCTTGATGGGACTTCATAGAGGTGATTTCATAATTTTTAGACCTAGGGTGGGGGAGATATTGAATTTTGAGTATTTTCTGTCCCTATAAATTAATGAAAACTTTGAAATATCTTTTTGACAATTAATATCTATCTTCAAGGTCCTCTTCACCAGTGAGCCAGGCCACACCAGTATTCCATTAAACAAGAGTTCAATACTAGTTTAGGTAGATTACAACAATGCATCTATTCCAAGTACTTCAAACAGCATATACCACTACCCCAAAGGTTTCACTAATTCTTCATTTGCCTGACAACTATTGTCATTACAAAAGGGACAATGAATACATGAATTCTTCACAAGTCCCCATTACATTTATCATTTCCTCACAAGGCATAGCTAATTTTGAAAAACAAATAGTTGTACTCCCACAGCTCACAAGGGTAAGCTTCATTTCAATTTAGCTTCTCCTTAGTGCAAAGAAAGCATCTAAACCAACTGCAATGGGGGAAGCAAGGAACCCTACAACTTCCAATAGGCACAAGTATCTGCTTGCTATAACACCAACATGTAAAACATCCATCCTGTGACCCACCTCTCCAACCACAAGAAAAAGAGAATCCTTCCACAAAGAAACACCCAACTTACAGAGTAGTTAAATCCTTCCATGTCCTCTGATTGTCCAAGATATGTCATGGAATGCTTTAGGATCCATGCACTCCAGAGCTATTGAAAGAGAAATGGGCAGAAGTACCAACTAAATTACATGATACATTGTCGATTAGATAACATGGGAAGCATTATATTCTTCTGCTGTTATTAGGAATTCATCTGCTCTACAAAATCACTAAACTTAAATATAGGATGCATTTTTCCTATTGAGTCCCCATGTAAGTGGACTGGGAAGTAGTGATGTAGTAAACAAGGTACATAACTTTTGCTTAGTTTGTCTTTCAAACAGATGCTGCAGGAGGGAGCAAAAATTAACTTCCAATTCCACAGCTGCAAAGCCAAAAAGAAATGCGGTCACTCTCTTATCACTTAGTTTATAATTCACATCCCATGGTACAAGGGCATAAAGAAGAAAGCCAATGCGAAGACTATTCACCCCCGCTCCAAGTTCCCACATTACACATTTTTATAGCGAATTCTTAAGGCATCTCTCCTTAGGCGATACCTTTGGAGGCGAGGAATCATTTGAGTTGCACCAAATCCAAATTGGCCAATTGTTGGGTCAACTGGTGGACCATCCTTGTAAATGTAGCCAAGGGACTTGCCACAAGCTGCACACATCAGTTTTGTCCTTCGCCTCTGAATTCCCCAATAATTCAGTGTCTCAAAGAATGGAAAGCATTTGACTTGCTCCTTTTGCCGAAAATCACTCTTATCAACTTCAGAAAATGACAACGTGCCCTTGTGTCCAGCATCAAAGTACTGGTTTTCAGAATACAGAAACTCGTCATCAAGGTTAAGACATCTGTTGCATCCTTTGCAGCTGCAGGGAGAAATATAAGAAGGCTATATCAGAAATGGGAGGTGAAACAGTTTTAAGTCCCACCTGAAACAGCCCAGAGACTCCCCTACAAAGATCAATCATGCAGATATTATCTATGAGATTGCAAACTCCACAGTAACACTTTGAAGGCAGCCATTGCATCAGTTCGAACAAAACCAAAACAAAATATATGAGATTGCACAGATTAATCCACAATAACACTTTAGAGGTAACCAGAGTGTAAGTTCCAGCAAAACCAAAGCGAACATGACAAGAATGAATGCCGTCATAACTCATAACCCCTGTGAGAGTAGCTCACAAAGTATCAGTCCATCACTTCATCATGACTGGCCATGACTAGCTGCCATTACTCCCCCACTGACTTCATCAGCTATTGATGCCGATTGTAGATAAGTATGTATATATATATATATATATGAGATTGCACAGAAATCTCCACAGCATGTTGAAGGTAAAAGAGGATAATGAGTGCAGTCATAACCTTCATTCACAAAGTGTCAGACCATCATCATCATCACTGATAGCAATGAGGAGTTGCAATGCAGATAACTACAGAATATGGTGGAGCTTGTACAATAATTTTTTGACCTAAACTAAAAACAAAAGTGACCCAAGGTTGGGAAGTCGAGCATCGAGGATGAAGAGCATTAGCTCTATATTGTACAGAATCATCAATGGGAGGGACTCTAATCTCCTTGGACAGAGCACAGTGTGTGGCAATGCACACACATGTGAAAGGAGCAATATACAAGGAATACAATTTCCTTTGGAACATCTGTACTCCATCCAACCAGACATGTGCAGTCATTGCCCTAGTGTTTCCACCTTCAGCAAAAGAGAAAAGAGTAAAAACAACATCCTGTTTAGAGTGGAGCCAGAAAGCTTCCACATGGAAAGAAGACTTGAAAGAAAACCTGGCTAATAAATCCAAAGTCTAGGGCGAAAAAAGGAGAAGAAGAGCGATTGATGAGGCTCAGATGGCATGTTTTGTTATCCCCAAACAAATTGCAATCTATAAGCAAGAAGTATGTATCTATGAGATTGCAGAGAAAAACTCCACAACGCCGATACTTTGAAAATGGTAAGTTAACACGACGACGAGCGCAGGCATAAACTAAGCTTGTGAGGGATCAAAACTAGCAAACCTCAGCTTGGAGAAATAGGGAGAGAAACAGACAGACGAGACGAGACAGAAAGAGAGAGAGACTGACTAGTAGATCGCCATGCTTGATCACAAACGCAAATTGCAAACCGATACCACACCAGCTTCTTCGGTCGACTATGTGAATTTGGATCGCAGATAAGAAAACATCAAGCTGTCTCGAAAGATAATTTACGCATCCAACACAGTGAGAGTTCAAAGTTTTCCCGCTCCTTTCCCTCTAGAATTCTCTCTCCTCCTCCTTACACATAATTCCACAGCCGTCCAGGACCTCCATCATCTCCTCCTTCTCCTTTCAGCCTCTTGCTTACTACTCCATGAAAGTCACTTAAAACTTCCCAGAGGCTTCAGCTCACAGGCACTGCTGCTTCTGAGTTACGACGTCGCCTTTGGAGCCTGGATACTAGCTTGCTTTCTTCCGCTGCTCCTGCTGCGATACTACTACAAGCGCCAATATGGCCGACCCCGCCCCCGCCCCCCGCCCTCCATCGCTAGTGCGCGGAAGCTTGGCCCACACGCTTTCTCATCCACAGGAGAAAATTGTTTCACTTCCACGACATCCGGATATCGATCCACATTCATCTCCATCATTGTTGGGGCTTCCCTGTAGTTTGAGATGATATTTGTCGATGACAACCATTTTCAGATGAGGTTCATCCAATAGGTCGTCTTCCCCGTCAACCCAGTTGGCGTTTTGTTCTTGGCGTCGGCGAATGGCGCGCAGGGCAGGAGAGGGCAGCAGCGATGGCGGAGCAACAGCAGCAGCAGGGCGCTGCGTTATCAGCGGCGGCGGCAGCAGCAGGGGAGCCACCACAAGTTCACAGCGATGCTGCTCTCCTTGACTTTCTCTCCTCCCTCCTCGACTATACTCCCACGGTAAGCGATACTAATTTTTTTGGACTTCCTTCTTCGTTATTTTCCCTTGCGTTCTTTGGTTTGGAGCGATCATGTTTTAGTGTTTTTGGTTGAGGGTTTTTCATCTCTCTCTCTCTCTCTCTCTCTCTCTCTCTCTCTCTCTCTCTCTCTCTCTCGTATCCATGGTCAAAGCCGGTGTTCTGGGATTTTGTTTACTGCCTTTGCACACTTATTGTGTTCAGATCATTCAGGGTTTATTAGGGTTTTGTGGCTTGCTCACTCCAACTGCAAACGAAGTGTTTGTACTGGCAATACGTAGTGCACAGCGAGCAAATATCATTTGTATTCTGAGAGAGAGAGAGAGAGAGCTAAAACCCGAGCTAAGGTTTTAGCTCTCTCTCTCTCGTATCCATGGTAAAAACCAGTGTTATGGAGTTTTGTTTACTGTCTTTGCACTCTTGTTGTGTTTGAATCATTTAGGGTTTTGCAGCTTGCTCACTCCAGCTGCAAACAATGTTGTTTGTACTGGCAATACACAGTGCAGAGCATGCAAATATCATTTGTACTCTGATAGAGAGAGAACCAAGGGCCTACATCAGAATGCTTTTCGTCTGCAGGGATGCTAAATTAGCATGAAGACTAGCCATGTAACCGGGGATTTGGGTTATCTGATTTCTTTTTGGTCATTTGGTCACGGATCTATAAATATTATGCTGCATGTGCAGTTCCAGTACAGTGATTAGGGGAGGAGAGGATCTTTTGTATCTTCTTAGCTTATGAGGCCACACAGAGAGAGTGTGTGTATGTTACGCCAGTGATAGTTTCAGGACATTGCGTGGTGTGTCTGAGCCTTGATTGATATGGATAATTGCCAGATTCCAGATGAGCTTGCAGAGCACTACTTGAGCAGGAGTGGATTCCAATGTCCTGACATCCGTGTGTAAACATCCTTACCCTACCTACTGTCTTTGCTAAAAGTGATGGATGCTTTAGGTCAAATCAATTAGCAGTCTTTGCCACCCTCATCCTCTCTTTTCATATCTGCTTCAATCTCTGCGTGTCCCTTCCCAAGTCCACCATAATTTTGGACTTGGGTTTCTTTGAAATTGCAATTCAGAAATGTCAACTGTGCTGATATTCATGATTGTCAATATGCAGAACAAGGTTGGTGTCCATAGCTGCCCAGAAGTTTATTGCAGAAATTGCAAGTGATGCTTTGCAGTAAGTTTCTGAATCCTTCACAAAAATCTCCCAATAAATTTGAGATATAACAGGGGCAGAAGTAGATCTGATCAAAGTAAGGTGCAGAGCTTCATTGCAGGTTCTGCATCTTAGTTCTCTTTTTTGCATGCATGCCTGTGAGGTCTCCGGTGCCTTTCTGGTAAGGCCTTCTTTATTTTCATACATATTTTGATATACATGTAAAGAGATGAAAAGCTATTAAATGAGTTTTGAGTGGATGCTGGCTGTACAAGGTATTGCAAAAGTAGGCAAGCTGCAGCCACAAAGGACAAGAAAGGGCATCAGCATGGAAAGGTGATATCAGTCCTTTTTGCAATTCCATGCTTTTACTTTCTATACCCAATTTTGTTGGTCTTTTACTCAGTGCAATAATAAAATAATGCTGCTCATTTGTTGGTGTATTATTACTGAGTTGCAACTGACCTTTATTGCCTGAAGGTTGGAGTGAGTTGATCTTCTACCCTTCTGGTTATAAAAGGATGCAGCAATGCCATGTGGTCAGAGATTGCAGCAATTGTGTTGGATAATCTGCTGGAATTCATATTTCTGTACATGGGGTGGGGAATGCAGGAGAAACGTCTTGTGTTAACAACAGAGGATTTGTCAGCAGCTTTGCCGGAGGTTGGAACACTTGAACCCTCTTGCCTTCTTTGACACTAATGTACTGCTCTTGTGTGCATCATGAAAGTATCATTTTTTTTATGAAACCATTGTGAAACTGTTTTAAGGGAGGAACTGACATTCCTGGTGAATGTAAATCTCATGTTCTCTCTATTTCCCTGTTTCAATAAGGTCTTCTCAAGTAATCATGTGTCATTTGTCTGCATATCGTTTGTGATCTGTTTTCAAGTCACAAATGATATGCAGAATGTTTGTTTTCAGAATCATATTGGCATTTACTGGTTGTGGGATAATGGTGGCTGCAGTATGGGGTCAACATACACCATCAAGAGTATTTTGCAGACTCCCCCACAGCTGGAACAGCTCCATCTCAAAAGACTAATGACTAAGTCTAACTGCCTTCCAAATAGTGACAGGGTATGCTAGTTGAAAGATAGTGCATGCTGCTGTGTCTTTGTTCATAATTATCTGACATGATTTTTCCGACCATCTGTACACAATGAGTTCATGTCCTTTCATTTCTGCAGTTTTGCATGAAGTTGAACTTATTGTGCAGTCTTCCATGACATTTGCCTTTGCAAGAGCTCTGTATTATATCAAGATTACACATCTTTGAATCAACGTGTCCATTGTTATGTGAGTGGTGGTCATGATGATTTTCATGGCTTATGCATGTCACTGCTTAATTCTCCTGTCAGTGTTTCAATGAGGAGAGCATTTGCTCTGTAATTACCCATTAAATATCAACACTTGGTGGCTAGGGCTATGTATTTCTCACAGGCCTGTAATTTGAAGGGTACTCTTGGCCCCTGAGTGTGAAGTGCTGGTTTGAAGTTGTCCTAGGTGAAAGTTATACATGCACAGGAACAGGAAAGGAATACTGGATGGGCCAGCCCCCAAGTATAGAGTTTAAACTGACAGAATGGAACAACTGGAATTGTTGTACTTGAAAGGTAATTACAATTATCTTTGGGAAATCAGTTTTATGCCACTGGAGAAGTATGAGCATACCTTTTGTCTGTAAAATATATCAACTTTGGATTATGATCAAAGTGCTATTGTTTTCTTGGTATCCTTGTGATCAATTGATTAGTGGAGTTAGTATCAGTGAAGCACCATTGGAGAAATTGACTGGGTGGAAATTGCATGCATTAGAAGCAAGATTATGGTAAATGCCTGAGGTAGAACAGATGGTGTCAATGCAACAGTTGGATGGTAAAATTTGTGAAATGTTTCCTCTTTTGAAGATTGGTTGTGGACAGTTACAGCTGATTATCATTTTGGAGGGTGTATGTTATCTCATTGTAAAAGCTGACACTCACAAGCTCATTGCAAGTTGAATGAGCACACTAATACCTTTTTGGATTAGCTGTCTCTTGAGTGCTAGCTCATACCATGACTCAGTCCTGCTTGTTTTTTCCAAAAAGCAAAAGAAACTTAGGATTTTTTGTAAATTTCTTTTGCCTCAAATTTTGAGCAGACTTTTATGTACTTATCCACACGCACTGTCAGGAGCTGATGAAGTCAGGGGGGAGTAATGGCAGCTAATAACTTTCATTCGTGATGAAGTGATAGCTTCATATTTTGTCACACTCCTACAGTTATTACTACACTGGTTCTTTTCATGTTTGTTTGGTTACCTTCAAATGTGATTGTGGCTTTTTCTGCAATCTCATAGATATGTTGTAGGGTGGAGCAGATGCCTCATATGCAGGAAATTTGACTTCAAACTACCTTTTATTTTTTCCTTCATGAGCATTCTTAGCAACCTTACTTGGCTCTCAAACTTTAGAAACCTCCCTAACTTTAGTAAACCTTTTCAACTTTAGCATCAGTGGTGGGATCTAGAACTGCAGTTGGCACTTCAGTAACTTTAGTGGGCTCTACAATTCCAGCAATTTGAACTGGCTTCAAAACTCACCCGAGCATTAAAGTGTGGGGATTTCAGAAGGCAATGATGCTCCTCCTCTCCAGTGTGTGGAGAGATGAGGATGTCTTCTTTGTATTGTGACTTAACATTATGGGAGGGGTTTCTTTGGACTGTGACTTAACACTATGGTATGGGAGGTGTTCCTCTTGTCTTACTGGTCTCTCTCTATTTTCTGTAGCAAGCTATGTGAACTCCTCACAACCCTATTTGCATCGACAGTTGCACAATCCTTAAAAGAAGATCTTCAAGTTAGGGTTCCAATTACTCCAGATTTCTACATCCCTTGGACAAGTAACCCCATCAACTCCCATCACACCTAGCCTGGGCACATGCTCAAGTGAGGGCAGGCATATTCGCCTGTAGTGGGCCCCTCCACCCAAGCTATCTGCTGGATGGCCAAGGCCAGGCACAAAGGGCCATCCACTGCCCTGGCTTTAGGTAAAACCGAATTTTTATGAAACTCCTGCTGTAGCATAGGGGAACCAGAGTAGGAAGTCCAGAGAGTCCAGAATTCAGAGAGCTCTTTCTACAGGCAGGTCTAGCACAGCTTTCATTTTCTCAAGCTTTGTTTAGCACTGGTCACTGTTTCTTTTTTCAATTCTTTTTCAAGTTCATAAAGGATGTTTTAAAGGACTTAAATTGATTTTTGAAAGTTTTTTTTTTTTGGTGAAAATTGCATTGTTTTGGAACTGCTATAGTGCATTTCATTATTTTAGGATTTTTTTATTGTTTTCAAAAAAATTGTTCATGGATTCAACCTCACTTGGGTAAGTATTTCTCATCTGGATGCTATCTTTGTTACACTTGGGAATTGTGCAACCTCTAAATCTAAAGTGTCTAATGTGCTTTCAAATTTAAATGGGGGTATAATAGGATCCAATGTTTTTCCAATGTTCTTGGCCAGTGTGAATGGGAAACATTCACTGCATTTTTGGTGAAATGAACCTAAACAATATTCACATTGAGACTTTGTAGAAACCAATGTGTTGCATTATAAAATGAGTTTTGAAACTTTCAATAACCTAGTTTTGGAATTGAGACCTTTTTTGTAATCAAGTTGTTTAAACTCTATTAGGCCACAATTAGAGATTAAAAAGATTGTGGCTATTATGATTTATTGATTTGCTCATGGATTTAATGTGGGTGCATTAACAAAAGTATGTAGATATTGTAAGTTCAACAAAAACAAATTGTTTAATACACACATCAATATTCTTCCAAATCAACACTTCATTGTTCGTTTTGAAAATCTTATAAGTAAACCTAATATTCATGTAATTATAGATGGAACTCACATTATTTTGACAAACCTTCCAAACAAGAGAATTACATTTACTAATGATTTTTTCATAGGAAAAAGTTTTATAGTATTTTGTTGCAACTATGCATGATGTAAACAAAATCTTTTGGAAAATTTGTGTTGGCCAACCTAGAGGGGTACATGATGGTGGGCGGTTCAAAAGGTGTAGCCTATATGCACAATTGAAGTCTCAAGAAATTCTCCAAGAACCAATTAATATTATTCAAGGTATGAAATGCATACCGTTCTTAATTGATGATGTAGTTTATTCAATTTGTACCTACTTACAAAAGAATTGGAAGACTTATAATCCTCTAGATGTGAACAACATAAGATATGATTCCAACATGAATTCAAGGAGGGTTGTCATAGAAAATGCATTTGGTTCTTTGAAAAATAGATGGAAAATTTTGAAACATTTTGATAAAACATCACTAATCACAATTGCTTGTTGTGTATTTCACAACTATTGTGAAATGTGGGGTGCACTAGAATTTGGATTGGTAAATGCTAGAATAAGAGGTGGCAAGCTAATGGGGTTTGGTGTTGATATATTACCTATTGTTAGAAAAGGAAAACAAGCAAAAGCAAAAGGTGAGAGATTAAGGAGAGTTCTTTTTGAACAATAATCACAATGCGCTATTAAGCATTCAATTATACCATGACAAAGTAATACAAGATGAGTTTTGAAATGGAAGTCATGTTTTCATTCCCACAAATGGAAATACAAATCAAAGTCAATTGTCACTAGTAGTTCCTTCTAATCAATTGTCATTGCTACCACCACCATTTTTGGCTTCAACACATTTGCAAGCAAAGTAACCAACTACAATTGATTTTGACTCCAAACACAAAAGTTTGTTTCTTAAGGCTATTAAGCATCCAAAGTGTTTGGACAACATCTTGTTCATCACTAATATTCACAAATTTAATTTCAAAATTCATCACACCCACACCTTGATATGTGGCATTAGGTATGTAGTTTATTTTGGCAATATTAGAAAAAATGTTGTCAAAATGTTCAAACCATGGCCAATCAAATGGAGGTGCACCAATTACCTTAGTTTTCTTCTTTTATGTTTTGTAGATTTTCATTTTGTTCCACTTGTTTTGAATTTGCTTCCAATTTCATAACACATCATTCAAAAAATTGACATTCACAACATATGTGAATGTTTTCCAATTGCTTTCCTTAAATGACTTGCGATTGTATTCCCAACATTTGTTCTTCACAATGTTTAACAAACACAAAAAACTAGCATTTGTCCATGACCTCCCAGCATGTTCTTATTTGCCTACCACATCTTTTTTGCAAAACCCTAATTCTAAAGCCCTTGTTTCCTTTACATAAGATGCAAAACTATTTTCTTTTTCCCAATCAATCAAATAACCTAAAAAACTATTTTTTGCAAAACCCTAACTCTAAAGCCCTTGTTTCCTTTACAGAAGATGCAAAACTATTTTCTTTTTCCCCATCAAGCAAATAACCTAAAATACTATCTCATAGACGATCCCCCCCGCCCCACCCCCCCCCCACAATCATAGGGGAAAAATGTGAAGCTATAAAAAATAAGAGAAATACTACATGTGGGTGAACTCCTACAAGTGCATTGCAAAGAAAATTCATGATGTGAAATGTGCTATGCATTGAACTTTTTGTGTTTTCTAAATGTTTTCGACAATCTTTGGTTTCTAGAATGTATTCTATTCTCTAGACTTTGTGAACTTTGTATGGGCACTAATCCAACACCATTTTTCACAACCATGGTAAGCTTCATATTCTTTTATTCATAAGGTAAGAAAGCATTTTTTTTCCCTTGCACTATTTAACACACTCACGATCAAGCTAATGTGAAGCTATTACGAGATTCATTTCTTCACAATCACCACGTTGACATACTGACATATTAGCCCACGTAGACCCTGTTTTGTGTCATGTGTGGAGGCTAACCAATTAAACCTATTGTTTGCATTCTAACACCTTTCATCAATGCACTCATTCTTCAACAATGTTACATGTGACCCTTCCAAACTGAAATCTAAATAAAATTCTTTGAACTTTCCTCTAGGTAAAGCCCTCCGTAAGGCCCCTCCTTAACGCCTTTGGTAAGGGCCCTTTGCCAGGCCTTTTGGTAAGGCCTTCCTGCTGCACACAAGCAAAGCACGTTGCAGGAGCGAGAGACGGCGCAAGAGCGCACTCCCAAGAACACAGCGCCATTCGCGAAACGAACCAGACGGCCACTGCGCGCGCGTTGTGTGCACACATATTTGTTGTCGAGAGGAGCGTAGCATTGTCGTTGTTGTACAGTTTCTGGTGTCGGACAGGATCCATGGATCCTCAGAAGTTTAAGACAAGGATGGGGGACTTAGCGATGGGCACAGCACTTCACGCGGCTGCAAAAGACTACCAGAAGGTATATATAGACCTCGATATCAAACCCTTTTGTTTTTGTTTTCTTTTGGGTTTTAGGGCATTGCTCAGCCGTCTTTTGAAGTCGCCGTGCACTTCGAACTGGGAAATGATGAAGGCTCGGAATCCCGGTTGACACTTTTGTACCTGGGAGGCCTTAGGAGAAGCTTTTGGCCATTCGCATTTTCTCTGATGGTTTCTGAAAGTGTTCCATGCTCCGACGGGAGGCAGTAAACCCTAAAAGTTCGTTCGTGGGAGAACACGCATGAAAATGAGGAATTAGAGTGCCACGGGACTGCACATACCGATGCCATGCAAAAGCTTGTCTTGTCCTGATTCTTGACAGGATGCATTGAAGGCGTGCCTGTAGTAAAACATGGACACAGAGAAAGGTGCAAAGTGGCACCATGGGACACTTTAGATGAGCATATTACAAGTTTATTTGCTCATAAAGGCCTCCCATACAGCCCCAGATAAAAGAATTCTTGAGTATACAAAATGTATGTTGTTTGCTAGTGCAACTTTGTTGTCACCATTTTGAGTGTTGTAATGTTTGTAAGCTACTGTAGCACCTGCTGTTGTGATCCTTGGGGTTGGGATTTTGTAGGAGTTACTAGAGCAGGAGAAGGCACAAGGGAGTGGGCGAGCTCATGAGGTTGTGGATCTTGATGATCTTATGGATGTAGGTGCCTTCTGTACCTCTGACCTTGCTAAGTTCACAACACACAATGTATCCAAAGAATCCAAAATGTGTCTTCTTCATTTTCTGGTTCCCATCAATCTGCATACTTATTCTTATTGCTTGTTTTGCTTGGTTAATCCCCTTAGCACATTCCTTTGTCATTAGGCCTGATATTGAAAAAACTGTAAGGAGAACTCTGGATTATCACTAAAGTGCATTGAGTGAAGCAGGATCCTGAGCTAGAGAAACTCCATGCAGAGCGCATTGCCTCTCTCAAGGTATGATCTCACTTTATTTGTGCTCTAAATGTGGCATCCTCAGTAGTTTTAAGTCATTCTATTGATATTGTCAACATATGGACTCCTCTGTATGATTGTCTGTAGATGATCTGGCTTTTGTGGCAGTGCAGAAAGAGGCAGAGAAGAGGCAAGCACTACAAAGGAAAGGTCATGGAGAATATAGAGAGGTGCAGCTCTGACAGTTAGCCCTTGCTTGCAACAATTATTTTGCTTGTGGTGTGGGAGGTCACATAAGATACAGTCATGATAAGCTTCATTTTAGTCTGATATGATAGTCATTGTAAAGCAGGTGACAGAAGCAGACTTCTTAAGTGAGGTTACAGGGAGTCCCATGGTGGTGTGTCACTTCTTTCATCGGGAATTCTTTCGCTGCAAGTATGAAGCATACTTCTTTCACCCACTCACTTCCTTTCTTCAAAGTTCCTTTCTCTACCTTTTGCCTGTCATGCTCTGTGTCATGAAGTGATTGGAAGAGATTCAGTTCTGCTGTATATGTTGGAACTGAAGGGCCATGGCAAAGTTTGCATGAAAGAAGAAGATGAAAATGATCACCTTAAGGGCATTCTACTCAGTCTAGCTTTGATGTCAAACATAGAAAAGGGCCTGATGCTGTGCCTTTTCCTTGGGAAGAGAATTACCACATTTAGAAAGACTTCCTCCTCATTTGTCTTTGAAGAGAGCATAAAACTGCAATGGGTTATCCAACAGACATATTCACATTTGGTCAGCGGGTTATGTGTTGATGTTTGATGTGAAGGATAATGGACAAGCACATCAAGCTCCTTGCACCAAAGTATTTCGAAACCAAGTTTATCTGTGTGGATGCAGAGGTCAGTTCATGTTGTTGCTACACAATATTTTCCACTTTAACCCTAAGTCAACATATTTTGGTGAAACATATATTTCTCCTCTTTTCAGATCAACTAAAAATGTTCTGCAGTTACTTAGGCATTATTATGTGAATTGTTCTTGATTTTGCAGAATTGTCCCTTCTTTGTTACAAAGCTGGCAATCAAGGTGCTGCCCTGTGTCCTCCTTTTCAGGTGCACTACAGAAACACAAGAGTTTGGTTTTAGAAAGTTGCTCAGAATTTGGCTTTAATAAGCAGGCTAAAATGACTGTCAAATGTTATTTATGAGCAGATGAGAGCTTTGCAGTGCATTCCCTGATCAGACCAAATTGTCTTCCTCAAATCTGGATGGGAGGTACTTAGGAGTATCCTGGCCAAGTCTAAGAAACCATAAGACATTTACCTTGCTCTCCATTTCCTGTACAGCCAGACTACAATGGCAGACTATATAGCTCCACCTGCCTACCCCATCACCTGTGTATGCTGTCATTATTTGGATACACTGGCTGTACAGATTAATCTGAGCTACATTTCACCATCAGAATGCCCCAAGATGAAGTTTTACAGTATGCAGTGCAATATAGGATGTTCCAGGCATTTGAGCTAGTTACTTCAGACTTTATCAATATGAAATGAACTGGATGTAGATTGTACTGCAGGGATGGTGTGGCAACTGACAGGATAGTAGGCTTCCACGAACTAGGAGGAGTTGATGACTTTTCCACCAGTGCCTTGGAGACACGATTACTGAAGAAGGGTACATGTCTGCCCTCATTATTTGTGAATTGTGATTCCACCTAGAAGGGTTATTTTGAGATGTATGGACAAATGCCCAATAACAGTTGAACCCATACACTCTCTTGTTGACTTCAACCGAAAGACAGACCACAGAAAATTCAAGCCACTCTTTCTGCCACAATGCCCACATGCTGCAAGGTTTTCACTGCCAAAATTATCTGCAAGATGAGAGTCCCCATCATTGCAATCAGACCTTATCCTTTTCACAGCACCTTTGCCTTCAAGCTTATACAAAATTCCCTGCAATTTCTTTACTTGGCCAGAAATCTTGTAAGCAAGTAGAGAATTATGTTTAGAACCCAATGCAACCAAATGGTCTACTTTGATATGGAACAGCAAGTTACATATGATCAAATCTCCTTTTAGTCGTGCATGTGGAAACATGCCACTTTGCATTCCATGATAGATCAGCATGCAAGCATCTTGATCTTATATAGTAAGAATTTTGGGTATTTTAGTTTAAACTATGGATGTAAGTGAATTTTGTAAGAGCATGTGGGCATTTAGGGCAATTGACAGTGAACGTCACAGAACACTTTGCTAGGTATGTTGATTTTGCTCCTGAAAAAGGTAGGCAATAAATTCCCTAAATGTAGCAGTGAGGTGTAATGTTCTGGGCTGTTTGAAGTGTTTTCCTTGCTGTTGTTTGCAGGACTCATCATTGCGAAAAAAGCTACAGATGACGATGGTGAGGAAAAAGTAGCAAGGAGTGTGCGTTCTACAGTTAATGATGGCTCTGATTCTGATTAGTTTCATACCAATGCTGTATTTAAGGGGGACCATTTGCTACTAGGGCTTTGGGTGCTGCTGTGATGTTTGGGCACCTGCATTTTTTCATCCATTTGTTTCAACCTAGTAGTCAGCATGTAGCATATTGGTTCAGAAAGCAGGAATTGCATCTGAGGGATTCAGATTTCAGGCTTTTGTTCAATGTCATCTGGAATTCGCAAAAATGGGAGGTAGAATATTTTGTCTAGCCAGGCACATGTAACAGAACTTTGGACTGATCTGTTAGATGAAATATATCAGAAAAGTCGTTGGATTTTGAGCGTTCTTTCTGGGGTCATAGTGTAGAATTAGTGTAGAATTGAGCTTGTAACTGTAGGAGTTGGAATAGTTCGAGTTTTTGGCAGAGAAAATATCTATGTGCTAGTTTGAGGAACCTTTGTGCTATCATTTGGTCATAGGCATAGGAGGGCATTACAATATCCCTCACCTATGAGATGTCCATCATAAAGCACAAGCCGAATGTTATCATGGACCTAAACATATGTAGATCTTAGGTGTAGGATTCTTATGTCTACTCCTTAAGATGGGGATGAAGTGTATGCCATGTTTCTGTTCTTTAAGGGGGTATGGTTAAGATCCCTCCCTCTTTTCTAGGAGGGATATTCATGGGTACAAGGTGCCCTCCATTTGTACTAGGGAATTTCTTTGAGTGCTTTATGATATTGTTGGTTGCACAAACTAAATTTGGATAAGTGATATGTATGGGCAATTGTGCATGGACATACAATTACAGTGGATCTTTGTCATGGAGATCATCAAATAAGAAGGATATTAGTTCTAGTAAGGACTTGAAGCTATTACTTTTTCCAAGGTCTTCATGGGTTTGCATTCAAAGATCAAGGATCGAAATCCTGACGACGTTACAACAAACATAATGCCTCTATTTTGAAGTATGTTGTTATTATAAATGAAGATTTTTTTAATTAATCTTTTTTTTCAAATATTCCTCCCTTGTCTTTATATGATATGCTTATTGTGATTTAAGGGGTTTGGGTACTTGATTTGTTCATGTTCTCCTTGTGATCCACATTTTTTAAAAGATTCTTTATTTTTTAAGACTTGGGTGCTTTCATCTTGTACCTCTTTCCTCCCCTTTGTTGGCTGTTTTGTTGTATTGATGATAAACATGTTTTCATCCTTGATTTGCATGTACAACTATGGACAACACACTTAATGCCACAACTAATGTTTTTTTAATTGGTGACTTTCTGCACCATGAAAACAAATCAATAATGGAATACTTTGTCCCAAATGTTTTCTTTTCCAAAAGGTCGAAAAATAAAAGGGGAAAATTTAGTTCTTGAATAAATGTCACCGTTTTTTTTATTGCCCCTACTGGTCTTTTAGCACTTTGCTCTTGTTTGGAAAAAGCTTTGAGCAATTTTTTAAAAATTGTGGTCAATAAATGTTATATATTTTAGGATGCTTACCAACTGTTCCTACTTTAAAAATTTGAAAAAAAAACATTGGCCACAACAAATAAATAAATAAAAATTCATGGTGTAAAAGGTGTGTGTTTTATTATAATTTCAAACAAAATCATGTGAAATAATGGAACATTGTAAGTTCTAAAATATATTATAATTATTCGTAAAATAAGGAAAACATAGCACCAAAACCTTGAATTTGGTCATATGTAAGGTGAAATTCAAAATTATACATGGACCAAAATACATTAGCATTAAACAGGGGTGAAACTTTAAAAACCATCAATTTTTGTGGTAAACGTTTCATCATGTTGTTTGTTTTTCCTAAGCACCTTCATTATTACTACATGTATTTTCATTGCTCCTACCTATACATCCGCTATAATTACTCTCAAACCTCACACATTAAATGCTAAATTTCAACATTTCATATTGAAATTTAATAAAATTTCCTTTTTTTGTGGATACCACTGAAAGAAGGATAAAAGATGAAAGGAGGCACAAAGAGAATGATTTTTAATCTCATCAAACCATTGAATTCTATAACAAACAAATAAGCACTATACAAGCATGATGGATAGATAAAATGCTTTTGTTTTGTTCAGTTTTTTATTTTACTTTAAAGCAAATGAGCCATCCCTAACAAGATGGACCCATCTTCTTATATATATAAAAGATATGAAATAAAAAAATTCAAACATCCTTGATTCTTTATATGTTGCTGACTACTTAGTTTGATGTGTGGCCAAAAAAATTACTTTTGTGGAAAAAAGACCTTCAAAAAGGTTCATTCAATTTTCTTTAAAAAATATTCACCACATTGGGATGTGCACCCCAAAAATATTATTATTATTATTATTTTAAAATTTTGTGGTGTTGTTGAAGGAGTCACATTGATGATTGATTTGCCTATCACAATTTATTTATTTATGAAACATTGTGCATTCCTCAAAATAGAAGTATAGAGGTGTTGCCCTTTGAAAGTAGGTTCCCCATTTATACAGTCACTTGGGCAAACCATATCAGATAAGAGTTGGTGTCATCTGAAAAATCTTAGGGAACATTTTAAGAACTTGATGGGAACACATTGGGAACTTCATGGGAACACATTGGGGACAACAAAAATTTCTGAACCGAAAAAAGAAATCCTTATCAAGGGTCATGATTAGTAAAAAACTTAAACTTCTCTGCTAAGAAAAGGGAGATACCTCCCCAAAACTGAAGATATTTCCATGGGATGGAAGAGTCCTTCTTGAAAAGAAAACACACTAACACTTTTCTGAAGGCCAACTTTTGCTTTAGAATTTTTCATCCAAATACACTGAAAAAAATTTAGCATGTTTTAACCAGTGTGGGGTGGGTATTTCTTTTTGCACCAGCTATAAATCAGATATCAGACCAAATATATTCAGATATGCCCTTTGGGTCTTACTACACTACACGACATTTTCTGAAAGTTAACACCTACCCCCATCTCATAACTGGTGATTTTTAATTTTCAAATATCCATGACCACACCCAAGCTGACAAAAAATAACAGTGTAAGGTTTCTCTAAAAAATCAGATCAATATCTTTTTCATAGCAAAGGAGGAGGTCACAATTGATGAAACACTGCCAAACCTTGTTTATAAATTTTGTTTTGCACTCTGCTTTCAAAACTTGTAAGCGTGGTACCTTTAAATTGCAAAGAAAACAGAACTTATTGCCTTCTAAGTTTAAAAGAGATTTTAGACTATTTGTCAAAGTCTTAAAGACCTGGCAAAGACCCCGCCTTGTAAGGACATTATTAAAAACTGGGTATGTGTTTCATGGGTTGTTGTTCCCCTACTAATCCTTACTGAGGTTTTGTAAATTGGGGTTTCAAAATTGGGTTCATCCAACTGGAAAACGGGGGTGGTGCATGTGTAGGTGCTGGGTCACACCAGCCTTAAATCTGGATGTTGACAAATTCCAACGGTAGAAAATATGACCTAAGTACCTAATAATACATACTTGTAGTAAAAGATAATTGTGTACATGTATCTTATATATAAATTCACGTAGTGCGTGCGTCTGTCCGTCCGTCCGACCCGTCACTCTTTGCGTGGTTACCGGACCAGAACCGGAACCGCTACTGCAGTTCGTTCCGGAAATCTCCACAACAGGCGCCCGCTGTGGTGTTTGTTTGGACATTTGCTTCACTTTGATCCTCTGCTTTCTTTTTGTATCTGCGGTGGACCTGGAGTCCGTCTGTCCGTCCGACCCGTCACTCTTTGCGTGGTAACCGGACCAGAACCGGAACCGCTACTGCAGGATATAGTTTTCCGACGCGACGGTTCCGCGTTTTAATTCACCGGCGGAACCGGCCTGCATTTTCTATGGCAGAACCGGTTCTGCCGGTGAATTAAAATGCAGAGGCCGGTTCTCCTCTCCGACTCTTCTTCTTCGTCTGCTTCATCATCTTGGTAGGTAGGTAGGTCGTAGGGCAGGGGCAGGGCAGCAGGGGCGGCCAGG